>JAAGKN010000760.1_pt1 | contig 187346 bp, 168 predicted proteins | sample 6206371 | NCBI WGS metagenome assembly JAAGKN01 (sample SAMN11533720, study PRJNA540317) | gut metagenome | isolation source: fecal pellets from male and female animal of same cohort | host: Peromyscus leucopus | place: USA:CA | collected 2017 | reverse complement strand
ACACGAGGATTTTCAGTCCTCTGCTCTACCGACTGAGCTATCTGGGCATTACCTTTTTTATTTGGTCTGAAAATATAACCATATATTTTATTTTTAGTCAAGGACTTTTTTTAAAAAAATATATTTTTTTTATTTTACTGTAAAAGCATATCTATTATTTTGTAATACTACTTTACAAAGATATAGTGAAGTAGTAAAATAAAATGTTTTAAATAAAAATATTGGAGTTTAAGTATGCCAAAAAGGGAAGATATTAAAAAAGTATTAATTATTGGTTCAGGTCCTATTGTTATAGGGCAGGCATGTGAGTTTGATTATTCTGGAACTCAGGCTTGTAAAGCATTAAAAGAACTTGGTTATGAAGTAGTGCTTGTAAATTCTAATCCAGCAACCATTATGACAGACCCTGATACTGCTGATATAACATATATAGAGCCATTAAATATTAAAAGGCTTGAAGCAATAATTGAAAAAGAAAGACCAGATTCGCTTCTTCCTAGTCTTGGTGGTCAGACAGGCTTAAACTTAACAATGGAACTTTCAAAAGCGGGTATTTTACAAAAGTATAATGTGGAAGTTATAGGTATAAATCTTGAAGCAATAGAGCGTGGTGAAGACAGGATTATTTTTAAAGAAACTATGGAAAAAATAGGTGTAGATATGCCTAAAAGTATTCCAGCATATACTGTTGAAGAAGCAGAACAGATTGCTAATGATTTAGGATATCCTGTTGTTGTTCGTCCCGCTTATACTCTTGGTGGAACAGGTGGAGGTCTAGTATATAATGCTTCTGAATTAAGAAAAATTGCATCTAATGGTATTGCAGCATCTATGATTAATCAAGTATTAATTGAAGAAAGCGTTGCTGGCTGGGAAGAACTAGAACTTGAAATTGTTCGTGATAGTAAGGGGCAAATTATTACTGTATGTTTTATTGAAAATATTGACCCTATGGGAGTGCATACCGGAGATAGTTTTTGTGCTGCCCCTATGCTTACAATTAGTGAAGATGTGCAAAAGCGTCTACAAAAACACGCATGGGATATTGCTCATAATGTAGGTGTTACTGGTGGGACAAATGTGCAGTTTGCTCATGACCCAAAAACAGATAGAATTGCTATTATTGAAATTAATCCAAGAACTTCCCGTTCATCAGCACTTGCTTCAAAAGCAACAGGCTTTCCTATTGCATATATTTCAGCTAAACTTGCAGCAGGTCTTACACTTGACGAAATACCACATTATAAATTTGGCACACTTGATAAATATAAACCAAATGGTGATTATGTTGTTATAAAATTTGCACGGTGGGCTTTTGAGAAATTTCCACAGGAAGAAGATGTGCTTGGCACTCAAATGAAAGCTGTTGGTGAAGTTATGAGTATAGGCTCCACTTATAAAGAAGCTTTTTTAAAAGCAATACGCTCTCTTGAAAATGGCAGGTTTGGATTAGGTAATTTAAAAGAATATAAGGATAAAAGTTTAGATGAATTAAGAAATCTTTTATATCGTCCATCAAGCCAGCGTCAATGGATAATGTATGAAGCATTAAAAAAAGGTATGTCAATAGATGAAATGCACAACATAACTAAAATTAAGCATTATTTCCTTGAAGAAATGCAGGAAATAGTTGAAATGGAAAATAAAATTTCATCATATACAATAGTTTCATTGCCTGATAATGTATTATATAGAGCTAAAAAATATGGTTTTTCTGATAAGTATATTGCTGAATTACTGAAAACAAAAGAAAAAACTGTTAGAGAACGCCGTCATGATATGGGAATAAGACCAGTATTTTTACCTATTGGAGTTTCTGGTGTAGCAAAAGATGAAAATACTGGATTTTCTAGTGCATGTTATTATTATTCTACTTATAATAGGGAAGATGTATCACCAGCACAAGCTGATAATAATAAAAAGAAAGTTATGGTGCTTGGAAGTGGTCCAAATAGAATAGGTCAGGGAATAGAATTTGATTATTGTTCTGTGCATGCTGCTTTTGCTATGAAAGATGCGGGGTATGAAACTATTATTGTTAATTGTAATCCTGAAACTGTATCTACTGATTATGATACATCAGATAAGCTTTATTTTGAACCATTAACAGTAGAAGATGTTATAGAAATATATAATTATGAAAAACCTATGGGAGCTATTGTTCAATTTGGAGGTCAAACTCCATTAAACATTGCTAAAAAACTAGAATCTGCTGGTGTTAATATGCTTGGCACTAAACCAGAAGTGATTGCATCTGTTGAAGATAGAGAACTTTTTTCAAGGCTTATGGATAAAATAAATATTAAAATGCCAGAAGCTGAAACTGTAACAGATATAGAAGATGCAGAAAGTGTTGCTGAAAAAATAGGGTATCCAGTAATCATTCGTCCATCTTATGTGCTTGGTGGCAGAGGTATGGCAATAATCCATAATGAAAATGAGTTAAAGGAATATTTAGCACAAGATATTGAAGTAAGTAGTAGCAAACCACTTCTTATAGATAGATTTTTAAATAATGCACTTGAATGTGAAGCTGACGCATTATGTGATGGCAAAGAGGCTTTTGTGCCAGCTATTATGGAGCATATAGAATTAGCTGGTGTCCATTCTGGTGATTCTGCATGTGTAATTCCACCAGTAAGACTTACTGCAAAGCAACAGGAAACTATTGAAACTTATATGAAAAAAATAGCTGTTGAACTAGGTGTTGTTGGTTTAATAAATGTGCAATTTGCTGTTGAAAATAATGTTATATATGTGCTTGAAGCAAATCCTAGGGCTTCAAGAACTGTGCCTATTATTTCAAAGGTAGCAGGTATTCCAATGGCAAAAATTGCAACATTATTAATGGAAGGAAGAAGTCTTAAATCTTTTAATCTTAAAAAACCAGAATTTGATTTTTATGCAGTGAAACAAGCTGTTATGCCATTTAATAAATTTCCTAATACAGACCCTGTTTTAGGTGCAGAAATGAAATCAACTGGTGAAGTTATGGGAATAGCTGATACTTTTGATTATGCTTACTATAAAGCAGAAGAATCGGCAGGGCTTTGTATGCCTTTAAAAGGGACTGTTTTACTGTCTTGTGATAAAAAAGATGATAAATTACTTGAAACAGCTAAAATTTTAGAAGAAATAGGATTTAAAATAGTAGCAACAAGTGGCACTCATTTATTTTTACAGCAAAATAATATTGCATCAGAGTTTATATTTAAAGAAAGTGAGGGAAGACCTAATATTACAGACTTAATTATTAATGGTGAACTTAATTTGATTATAGATACTCCGGGAAGTAAATCTTTAAAAAGTGATGGAGCATTAATTAGAAAAAGTGCTGTAAAATATGGTATTCCATATATGACAACAATAGATGCTGCTCTTGCTGCTGCAAATGGTATAAAAGCGGCACGAAATGCAGTAAGTAGATTAAGAAGTTTGCAAGAAATTAATACAAAAGGATAGATATGTATAGATTATTATCATATAAGGGATTTTGGCTAACTACGGTAGTAATATTATCAGTAATAACTGATTTTCCTGCTATTGGACTGGTTATAGGTATATTACTTGCTCTTATATTTGGTAATCCATTAAAAAGTTTTACTGGTATTATTTCTAAAAAGCTATTGCAAACATCTGTTATATTGCTTGGTTTTGGAATGCAGATAGGTGTTATTTTAAAAGTAGGTTTTGCTTCTATCGGTATTACATTTACAAGTATAGTTATAACAATTATTGTAGGGCTACTACTTGGTAAATTATTTCATATTGAAAGAAATTTATCTATTTTATTAACAAGTGGCACTGCGATATGTGGCGGAAGTGCTATTGCTGCTATGGCACCTGCAATAAATGCAACACAAGGTCAGACAGCAATAGCTATGGCTATAATATTTTTACTTAATGCCATAGGGCTTATTATTTTTCCACCACTTGGGTATCTTTTAAATATGGATGAAGCATCATTTGGACTTTTATCTGCTATTGCTATACATGATACATCAAGTGTTGTTGGAGCAGCTACTCAATATGGAGCTGTGGCTGCAAGTATTGCTATTACTGTTAAACTTACAAGAGCATTGTGGATTTTTCCATTATCTTTTGTTGCTGCAAAATTTAATAAATCAGAAACTAAACCACATTTTCAATGGTTTTTAGTTGGATTTTTAATGGCTGGAATTATTACAACTCTTTTTCCATCAGGTAATAATTTATGGCATTTATTATCTACTATTGGTAAGCATTTAATGACTGGAACTTTATTTTTAGTTGGTGCAGGGCTTACTATGGAAGAATTAAAAAATATAGGTTTTCGCCCTTTATTTATGTCAGTTATTCTATGGATAATTATTACAATAGTTTGTCTTGTAGCAATTTATATGGGTATATGGCATATATCCCCTGAAATATTACAATAGGTAATAAGTTTATGAATGAAACATTAAATCCTTTATTATTAGCATTAATGGCTGGGCTTTTTACATGGTTTATGACATCATTAGGTTCAGCATTAGTATTTGTATTTAAGGAAATTAATAAAAATATATTAAATATTATGCTTGGTTTTGCTGCTGGTGTTATGGTAGCTGCATCATTTTGGTCTTTATTACTTCCAGCAACAGAAATTGCAGAGCAGGCTGAAATGATTGCATGGGTTCCTGTTGTAGTAGGGTTTGCAGCAGGTGGTGCTTTACTTATGGTTATGGATAAAATTTTACCGCATTTACATCCTAATTCAAAAGATGGTTCTCCCGAAGGTATGCCTTCCCATTTAAAAAAGAGTATTCTTTTAGTTTTTGCCATTACTTTGCATAATATACCAGAAGGATTTGCAGTTGGTGTTGCTTTTGGAGCTATGGCAAATGAAGGTATATCATTTGCTGCTGCCACAGTTGTTGCTTTGGGTATAGGTATTCAAAACTTACCAGAGGGTGCAGCTGTATCTATTCCCTTACGAAAGGAAGGCTATTCCCGTAAAAAAAGTTTTATGATAGGGCAACTTTCTGGAGTAGTTGAACCAATTGCTGCTTTATTAGGTGCTTATTTTGCATTACACATGACATATCTTCTCCCATATATATTATCATTTGCAGCTGGAGCTATGATATATGTTGTTGTTGAAGAACTTATACCAGAATCTCAATCAGAAGAACATTCTCATGGTGCAACAATAGGTTCCATGGCAGGTTTTTTACTTATGACATTTTTAGATATAGCATTAGTATGATTATTTTTTCCCAGAAATAATAAGACCTAAAATAATAAGACTAATACCTATAAATGAGTATAAAGTTAGTTTTTCATCTAGTATAATAATAGAAGCGATTAGGTTTATTACTGGAACTAAATATATATAAATACTTGTTTTTACTGTTCCTAATATTCTGACAGCTGATGACCATGTTACATAACATAATGCAGATGCCCCAAATCCTAAAAACATAAGATTTAGTATGTTTTTAGGTGATGTTAATGCTTTTATATCTGCTTGTATTCCATCAAATAATAAATATATTAGAGTAAAAATAAGACCATAAAAAAATATTTTCCTTGTAGATTGTATAGGATGAATATTTAGAAAACTTATTTTTTTTACAATAAGCGAATAAATAGCCCACGAAGCAGCAGCAAGTAAAGCTAAAACATCACCTAATGGATTAAGTTCTAAAATAATAGAACCATTAAATATTATCATGGATACTCCGCATAAAGCTAAAATTATACCTATAAAAAACATAGGTTTTAACTTTTCATCTTTTAAAAATAAATAAGCTAATAACGCAGAGATAAATGGAGAAATAGAAATTAAAAAACCAACATTTGATACAAGAGTATATGATAAAGCAGTATTTTCTAAAAGCATATAAAGACAAATACCAAAAAGTCCTGCAAATATAAAAAGTATTTCATTTTTTAAATTGTATCGTGGAGCAAATTTTGGATATATTATAAAAAGAGCTGTAAAACCAAGTAAAAATCTTATAAAAAGAATTTCAGCAGGTGTAAAAGAGATAAGAAGTATCTTTGTAGCAACAAATGTTACACTCCATATAAATACAGTGCCAAATGCTATTAAATGACCAGTTAATTCTTTATTCATTTTATTCTTATAATACTAATTTTTTGATTAATCAATAGAAAAGTAATGCCCCTGACAATCAGGGGCATATTGTGATAATTAAGATTTTTCTTATTTGTTTGCAACATTTGCAGCAGCTTGAGTTCCAGCTATTCTACCAAAAGTTACTGTTTCTGAAATAGAGTTACCACCAAGTCTATTTGCTCCATGAACACCACCAGTTACTTCACCAGCAGCATAGAAGTTAGGTATTGGTTTGCCATTATTATCAATAACTTGTGCATTAGTATTTATTTGAATACCACCCATAGTGTAATGTATGCCCGGAGCAATTTCAATAGCTACAAATGGACCAGTTAATACTTTTTTCTCTAATGTATCAGGTTTTTTGCCAAATTTATCTTCTTTTGTATCAACAGCTTTATTATATTCTTCAACTGTTGCTTTTAAATTTTCAGCAGGAACATTAATAATTTTTGCAAGTTCATCTAATGTTGCAGCTTCTTTTGCAAGATTTAAGTGAAAATATCCTTCTATTTGTTTTAAACTTTTACGGATATTATCATCTAATATTAAATAAGCAGTTTGACCATCTTGCTCTAATATAGCAGCAGAAACTTTATCACGAGTAGAAAGTTCATCAAAAAATCTATTACCTTGATGGTTTACCATAATAGCACCAACACCTCTAACTGCTTCTGTAATAAGAGTGCTACTACCAACTGCAATAGATGGGTGTATTTGTATTTGTTCCATATCAACAAAAGCAGCATTAGCTTCTTTTGCTAAATCAAGACCATCACCAGTTGCACCCGGTTGATTAGAAGTTGTCATACCTTTATAGTTTGGTTTATAGGAAACAACTCTATCAGCATTAGCAGAAAAACCACCAGAAGTTAAAATTACTGATTTTGCATGAATTTCATAAAGTCCTTTATGTTTGCCATCAATAACAGCTCCATAAACTGCCCCTTTATCATCAACTAAAAGTTTAACTGCCGGAGAGTTCACACGAACATCAAGATTAGTTTTTCCTGCTGTGTCTTTATAAATATTTACAAGATAACTTCCAACTGCTGCACCACCTTCTGGAGCATGAAATCTTTTATTAGTAGCACCACCGCCAAAATTAACTGCACTTAATTTTGCACCTATGGAAGCAAGCCATTGCATTGAATCAGCAGAATTGTTTGCAAGAACATGAACTAAATCAGGGTTAGAAATATTTTTGCCACCTTTCATAGTATCTTGGAACATTGTTTCTGGGTCATCTTGGATATTTTGTGCTTTTTGATATTCTGTTCCAGCAGCATTCATACCACCAGCTGCAAGTTGAGAATTACCACCGGGAATAGGCATTTTTTCTACTAATATTACTTTTACACCTTGTTCTTGTGCAGTTAATGCAGAAATAAGACCAGAACCACCTGCACCTATAACAAGCACATCAGTTTCTTCTACAATATTTGAAGAAGCATTTTTATAAGATGCAATATCTAATTTTTTTGGTAATGGTTTATCGCCAGCATGACTTATTTCTATTGTAAATGAGTGGCAATTATTACAATAAATTGCAGAAGGTTCATGACCACCATGACATGATGTGCAATTAATTTTATCTAGATGTGATTGGTGTGGGTTTATTTCAGTTTTATTAGTAATTTTTGCCATTTCTGCTAAATCACCATGACATGAAATACAAGCATTATTTACTTGTGTTTCTGCATCATCAAGTAGACCATTTTCACCATGACATCCTATACATGAAACATCAATGTCTTTATTATTAGTATGGTTACCAGCTAAATATTTAGATTTTTCGCCAGTAGTATATTGAGCATCATTTTCTTTTTCTAAAACATTGATAGTGATAAGCTCACTTTCTTGTGGTTTAACTGCTTCATCTGATGTGGAAGCTGTTACTGGAACATCTGCTTTATTATTAACTGTATCACTTGTTTGCTGTTTTTTGCATGCAGTGAAAGCTATAAAACAGATGGATAGTAAAATTAGAATTTTTTTTATCATAATTATCCCCCTTAAAATATATTAAAAATAAATTATGATTATTTTGTGTAGATGTCAATATTTTTTTGTTTGAAATTAATAAAAAATGATAATAATAAAATACTGTTATAATATTATGTTTATATGCCAACTTCAACAATTTGACTATCAAGTATAACTGGAAGTATGGTTGGGTCTATTTCAACAAGTAGGCCTTTTCTACCACCATTAATATATATTTTATCTAAATCAAGAATAGTTTTTTCTATATAGACTTTCATTTTTGTTCGTGTTCCAAAAGGGGATGTGCCACCAACAAGATAACCAGAATGTTTGTTTGCAATTTCTACTTTGCATGGTTGAACAGTTTTTGTATTCATAAACCTTGCCATATTTTTAAGTGATACCTCTTTATCACCGTGCATAAGCACTATAAAATATTCTTTTCTATCATTTTCCATAATTAGAGTTTTAATGACTTTGTGTTCGTCAACACCTAACTCTTTTGATGAAACTTTTGTGCCACCATGCTCTATATATTTATAAAATATTGGCTTATATATAACATTGTTTTTATTTAAATATCTTATAGCATTAGTGGAAGGAATTTTATCTTTCATAATTAAAAACTATTATTTAAAAATAATTTAGTGCGTTCATTTTTAGGGTTGTTAAATATTTCATCAGGGGTTCCACTTTCAAGTATTTCCCCATTGGACATAAATAATATTTTACTGGCTACTTCCTTTGCAAAACCTATTTCATGTGTTACTATAAGCATTGTCATTTTTTCTTCTGCCAGCTGTTTCATTGTATGCAACACTTCTTTTGTTATTTCAGGGTCTAATGATGAAGTTGGTTCATCAAAAAGCATAATTTCTGGGTTCATCATTAAAGCTCGCACAATTGCTACTCGTTGCTTTTGCCCACCTGAAAGCTGGTCTGGATAAGCATTTGCTTTATCTAATAATCCTACTTTATTAAGCAAGACATGACTTTTATTTTTAATAGTATTAGTATCTAGCTTTTTTACAATCTTTGCTGGTTTTTCCAAATTTTTCATAACTGTTAGATGTGGAAAAAGATTAAAATGTTGAAATACCATTCCCATTTTTAAAGTCGCTTCTTTTACAATTTTATTTGGCATATATATACCATTTTTTACAAAAGTATCTCCATTGACAGAAATTGTGCCATCATCTATTTTTTCTAAATCAATCAAACATCTTAAAAGGGTGCTTTTTCCACTGCCAGATGAACCTAATATTGCTATTACATCGCCTTTTTCAACAGTAAAAGATACATCTTTTAAAACATTAAGATTTCCAAATGATTTTTTTAAATGAGATACTTCTATTATACTCATAATGATTTACTCGTATAGCTGAATTTTTTTTCTATTAATCTTAGAATAATTGTTAAGATAAGTATTAATAATAGGTATAATGCACCAGCAATAACAAGAGGAAATACTGTTGCATCTCGTGTAACAGCAGTTTTTGCAACATAGCTTATTTCTGCAATACTTATTACTGTAAGAAGTGATGTATCTTTTACTAATGTAATAGATTCATTACTTAATGCAGGCAGACTTACTCGTATCATCTGTGGTATAATAATGTGAATAAAAGTTTGTATTTTATTAAAACCTAAAACTTTTGCAGCTTCATTTTGACCTTTATCAATAGCTAGCAGACCACCTCTGAATATTTCAGCAAAATATGCTGCATAATTTAATATAAAGGCTATTAATGCAGCAGGCAGTCTTTCCATAGTAATATATGGACCAATTAATGGAATATATGGTAGAGCAAAATAAACAAAGAAAAGTTGTAAAATTAAAGGCGTGCCTCGCATAATTGTAATATAAATATTTACAATCCAGCCAATAGGTTTGAATTTTGACCTGCCAAATAATGTAATAAAAAAACCAAGAGGAATAGAGATTATAATGACTATAAAGAAGACTAAAACTGTTATTTTAGCCCCTTGCAACATAGTAGATGTAATATTTAAAATATAGTTGCTATCCATTATAAAATCTCTTTCCCTTGTGTTTTATAACTACTTAATTACAATATCTTCGCCAAACCATTTTTTAGATATTTCTGATGATGTTCCATCTGCTATCATATCTGCTAATGCTTTTTCTACTTTTTCTTTTAATTCTGTATTCCCTTTTTTAAATGCAATTGCATAATATTCTTCGTCAAATGAGTCATTTAATACTTTATATAAACTTCCACTTTTAGCAATCATATATCTTGCGACAACTTCGTCCATAACAACAGCATCTATTCTGCCAATATTTAAATCTGTTAAAGCAAGAACATTATTTTCATAAGTAACTTGATTAAGTTTTATAGATATAGGGTCTTTTTCTAATGCTGCAACAGCTGTTGAACCAGTTTGAAGACCTACTTTTTTACCTTCTAAATCTGCTTTTACATTAAGTGGTGAATCTTGATTTGTAATAATTATCATTCTATTAGCTAAATATGGTTTAGATAAAGTCATAGCATCTTCTCTTGCAGGACTTACACTAAGGCCATTCCATATACAAGTTATTTTGCCAGTATTTAATTCCAGTTCTTTTGATGCCCAGTCAATAGGTTGTAATTTAAGCTCCATACCTAATCTTTTAGTAACTTCTTTTGCCATATCAACATCAAAGCCAACTATTTCATTATTATCATCGCGAAAACCCATTGGAGGAAAGCTATCATCAAGCCCCATTATAAATAGATTTGCTGTATTAAGATTTTCAGCATTGTTTTGTGCTGTATCTGCATTTTTTTTACATCCTGCTGTAAGCATAGATATAGCAATTAAAGTTAAAACAATTAATTTTTTCATTTTTCCCTCATATATTAAAATAATGTCTAATGACGATTTACTTTATCATAATGTATAAAAAAATCAATGAATAATTGTATATTTTAATAGAAATTATATGTGCTACTTTATAAATTAATTTTAATATAATATGTAAAGTTATTGTTTTATATATATTAATTTGGTATAAGTTTTATTAAAGAGGTAGATATGATAGATATTCAAAGTATAAAACTTTTAATGGCAGGTAGAGCTGGTGTCTATGGGCTTTTAGCTGATATTTTTACATCACCTACGGATATGGATAATATTTATAATTTGTGTAAATATTTGTATGATTTGACAGAATCTGTGGAAGTAATAGATGAACAGGAAGAAATTATGCAGGGTTTTAAAGGTCTTGCTTCATGGTATCAAAATGCTCAAAAGGCAGAAAAATCATGGGTAGAATCAAAATTAAAAGAAGAATTTATTTCAGTATTTAAAAATCCTGCTGGTTCCATTGGGATTATTTTTCCTAAAACAGAGAATATTGATGAAATATATAGTAAATATGGCTATAAGGCAGAATTTCAATGTGGCGGTTTAAATGAGATGCTTTCTTTTTTAAGTTATATGGCAATAGAAACAGCTAAACAAGATAACCATGAAGCTGTATCTGAATATTCAAAAGCCCAGCTTTTATTTGTAGATACTTATATTATGCCTTATATTTCAGGTTTTTGTGAAGCCTTATATGAAGCTGTTCCTAATTATGGCATATTTCAATATATCGCAGTTATTTTGCATGGTTTTTTAATGCTTGATGAACCTACATTAAAATATTTTTAATTAAGTAATCCATTATCCACATAATACCGCATTGCTCCCGGGTGAATTGGAGCAGTATTATATTTAAGCATTTCTTTAATATCCAAATTTTTTAAAGATGGGTGCAATGTTTTTAAAATATTTAGATTTTCAACTATTTCTTTTGCAATAATATATGCCACATAGTTTGATGTTTTACTAGAAGTAATAAGTGATGTCATTACACTAATTGTATTTGTATTGTTTGGATTTTTCGCTTTTGGATAAGCTGATTTATCAAGTTTTGTAATCTGATAATCAGGGTAATTGATAAGCAGATTGTTTGCACCTGTAATATCTATAAATCGTATTTTGGTAGTTTCTGAAAGTTGTTTTATTACATATAAAGGCACAATAGAGTTTATAAAAAAACCATCTAATCTGCCGTCTTGTAGCATAGTGATAGTTTCTTTTAAATTTGTGCTTTGGTTATCATAGTTAATAATATAGTTATCAAGTCCATAAGAGCTTAATATTAGCTGGCTATTATAGTATGTATTTTCGCCAATCATTCCTATATTAATATTTTTATTTTCTAAATCCATTAATGTTTTAATTTTTGATTTTTCACTAACTATTAGCTGCATTATTTCTGGTGTAATACTAATAATAGAGCGTAAATCATATTGCGGAAATCCATCCCACTCACCAAGTCCTTTATATGCCCTATATTGTGCATCATTTTCAACAATACCAAGCATTAATTCACCACTTATCACTTTATCTATATTATATACAGCTCCCTCTGTGGCAGTGACATCTGGGTTTAATTTATGTATTTTAGAATTAATATTTAATATTTTGCCAATTGATATACCAATAGGATATAATCCACCACTTTTGTCGCCTGTTCCTATCGTTACTTGAATAGGTTGTATCTGTCTTTGAGCATAAAGATGGTTTGAAAAAATTAAAAACAAAATAGTAAATAATAATATAATTTTTTTCATATATTCACCAGAAAATTACAAATTATACCGTATATTAGAAAATATACATTCAAAAATCAAGTTTTTAAACAAATCAGCTTGTTTTTTATCAATAATTTTATATATAATATAAAAAAATAACAGGTGTATTGATGATAACAAATAATATTCCAAAAGCTGTGGTATATAAAGATGGCATTCTTTCTTTTTTAGACCAGACAAAACTTCCTTTACATATAGTTTATGAAGAACAAAAAACAGCCGAGCAGATATATAATTCTATAAAAATGCTTAAAGTTCGTGGTGCACCAGCTATTGGTATAGCTGGAGCTTATGGGTTAGTAGTTGCTTTAAAAAAATATATTGATGAACCTGTTGATAGGTTTATTATAGAACTTAAAAAAACAGCAGAATATATAGCATCATCAAGACCTACTGCTGTAAATCTGTCGTGGGCAGTCAATCGTCTTATAAATAAAGCAGACAATAATCAATATGCAACAAGTAAAGAGTTGTGGCAATGTTTGGAAAAAGAAGCAGAAAATATTTATAATGAAGATAGGAAAATATGTGCAAATATAGGGATATATGGTGCAGAACTTATTAATAATAATTTTGGAATACTTACTCATTGTAATGCAGGGGCATTAGCCGTTTCAGAATTTGGGACAGCACTTGCACCAATTTATCAAGCATTTCATGATGGCAAAATTTTTAAAGTGTATGCAGATGAAACAAGACCACTTTTACAAGGTGCAAGACTTACAAGCTATGAATTGCAAGTAGCAGGTGTTGATGTAACTTTATTATGTGATAATATGGCAGCCTATGCTATGAGTAAAGGTATGATAGATATAGTAATAGTTGGGTGTGATAGAGTTGCTGTAAATGGTGATACTGCTAATAAAATAGGAACAATGAATGTGGCAGTGCTTGCAAAATATTTTAATATTCCTTTTTATGTGGCTTGTCCTTCATCTACTTTTGATAATATAACATTATCAGGTGATGATATAGTTATAGAACAGCGAGATAGTATGGAAGTTACTCATTTTGGTGGAGTGCAGACGGCACCAAAAAATATAAAGGTATTAAATCCAGCTTTTGATGTAACACCTAATGAACTTATCACTGGCTTTATTACTGAATATGGTATAATAAAACCGCCATATAATATTAATCTTAAAAATATATTATGCAAAAGGTAAGGAATAATAATGAATACTAACTATGCAGCAGATATATGTGAAATAGGTAGAAGAATGTATCAAAGAGAGCTTGTTGCTTCAAATGATGGCAATATTTCTATAAGAATTGATAAAAATAAGGTGCTTATTACACCAACACTAACAAGTAAAGGATTTATGAAAGAAGAAGATATTATTATGATAGATTTAGATGGAAATGTGCTTAAAGGAACTAAAAAACCATCATCAGAATATCTTTTACATACAACAGTTTATAAAATGAGAGATGATGTGCATGCAGTCGTTCATGCTCACCCTGTTACAGTTTCAGCTTTCGCAATCATAGGTAGGGCAGTAGATATGAGTTATATGCCAGAAGCTCTTATGTCATTAGGGTATTTTCCAGTGGCAAAATATGCAAGACCCGGCACAATAGAGCTTGCAAAATCAATAGAGCCATTTGTTCGCACATGTAATGGATGTTTGCTTGCAAATCATGGAGCTGTATGTTGGAGTAGAGATGTGTATAGTGCATATTATCTTATGGAACAGTTAGAATTTTATTGTAAAACTTCAATAATAGCAGAAAAAATAGGAACTCCAAATATTATTCCTGTGATTTAAGTGTTTGTAAAAATTCTTCTGTAAGTTTTTTATCATATTTGATAAACTCATTCATTATGCCTGTAACAGCATAATAAATGTTATTGTCTGGCTGTGTTATTTGTTCTTTTAAATATATTGTAAATTCATTAATCCATGTAAGAATATGGGCTTGCAAAAAATTATACTGTTCCTGTAATATATTTAAAAGTTTATCTTTATTTTCATCTTCTAACAATTTAGTTAAAAGTGCATTAATTTGTTGCATATAAAGCATTTCTATACTTATATGGTCAACAGGGTAAGAATTATCGTCTGGCAATATAAAATGATTTATCTCATATATATTTTTTACTTTTTCTTTTTCTCTATTTTGCATATCAATATTTGATATATAACCAGAAGCAGTGCAAGGAATAGAGTATAGAGTATCTAAAAATAATTCACTATATATATCTTGTAAAAGTTCTAATAAATCTTCTATTTGTGGTTCTGTTAAATTTTGTTCATAAATTACATAGTTTTTTAATATATTAACACAAGTGCTGTAATCATTATTCATTATATGTTTTTTTAAGTTATCAAAATATGGAATTAAACGGCTTGTTGTTCCAATAAAATTACTGTTAGGATATGAATAAAATATTTTGTAAAAGTAGTTATAAAAATTTGTTTTTATAATACTTGCTGAGTGCATATTATCTTTTAAAGTTTTACTGATATTATCCATCTATCACCTCTAAAAACTAATATTTATTCTATTATAATGAATTATTTATATTTATCTAGTTTTTTTTAAGGTATTTATATAAATATTTATGGTAATAATTATCTTTTTGTTGTTTTATTATTTTTAAAGGTATAATATAAGAAAAAAATTTTTAGGTGTTCAATGTTAAAAATAGGTTTTATGGATTATGCAAATGTGTATCCTATTTTCCATTATTTATTACAAGATAACAATGTAGAATTTATAAAAGGTTATCCTTCTGATTTAAATAAATTAATGAGAAAAGGTGAAATAGATTTATCGCCAGTATCAAGTATAGAATTTGCCCGCAATCATAATCTTTATGTTGTCCACCAAAATGTATGTATTTCTTCTATTGGTGCTGTAAAAAGTGTAAATATATATAGCCAGTATAAAATAGAAGATTTAAATGGTAAAAAAATATATTTTACAAAGGAATCAAATACATCAACAGTTTTATGTAGAATAGTTTTAGAAAAGTTTTATAATATATACCCTATATATGTAGATGATGAAAGTCAAGCTGATGCTAAATTATTAATTGGAGATAAAGCTTTATTTGCATATTATAATTCTAGTAGCAACTATGTAATAGATTTAGGGGAAGAGTGGTATAAGTTCACAAAACTTCCATTTGTTTTTGCTCTATGGACTATTAATAAACAAGCACTTTCTAATGAATATTTTAATACACTAAAAGATAATATTGTGTATTATGCCTCGCTTTTTCCAAAAGATATTGCTGTGCTTTCTCCAAAATATATAGAAAAGGGTTATACATTAGAGCAACTAGAAGACTACTGGGATACTATAAAATATAATATAAGTGATGAACATAAAAAAGGGCTTTCTTTATTTTATAATCTTGCTTATGAAATAGGGGAAACAAAGGATAATGGTGCATATTATATTGATGCTGCATTTATTTAAGTAGTTTTATCGTTTAGTAAAATCTGGTTTAACAATAACAGCTTGTTTTTTTTCTACTTTTTTATAAGCTGTATCAGATGATTTATTAATGTTTAAAACATTTTCATTACTATCTTCATAGTATGGAAAATTAAAAATACATAATGGTTTATGTAAATCATTTAAAACAGCATCTACTGCTTCATAAGGGATAAATACATCTTCCCATACACCATTAAATCGTAGTTTAGCGAATATAAAATCATCTTCCATATTAAATTCTGAACAAGATGATGAACCTATTGCAAGCACTATACCATTGTTTTTTTCACTATTTATAAGTCCTCTTTCTCCAACTATAAGTTTAGCATGTGGTAAAGCATGTATATATATTTTACCAAATTCTTCCATAGCTGCACTAATCATTGTTTTTTTAAATTTATTCATACTTTCACCATTTATAGTGGATTAAGACATTTATAACCATTATTAAATATAGGTTTTTTATTTAAGCACACATCTATACTATTATTACATCTATCGGCAAAAATACATTTTTCATTATATAAAAAGTTATTTTTTTCAATAAATCCTTTTATTGTAGTAAGTTCGTTTTTAGAGTTAATCTGAGGAATACATAGTTTTAAAGCATGAGTATATGGATGTTTTTCTTGATTATTAATTAATGATGATGGACTAATAATTTCCATTAATTCCCCAGAATAAAGCACTGCAATTCTATCACATATTTCAGTAAGCAGTGCCATATCATGTGAAATAAAAATAATTGAAATATTTTTTTCTTTGTTTAGCTTTTTTATTAAATTTATAATTTGTAATTGTATTGTAACATCAAGTGCTGTTGTTGGTTCATCTGCTATTAAAATTTCAGGGTTGCTTGCTAGTGCCATTGCAATCATTATACGCTGGTTCATTCCACCTGAAAGTTGATGTGGAAAACTTTTAAGTCTGCTTTGGGCTAAATCTATTTCTACATCATTTAAAAGGCTTATTGCTTTTTCTTTTGCAGTTTTTTTATTTAATGATTTATTATGTAATAAAATAGTTTCAATTAGCTGTCTGCCAATAGTCATAACAGGATTAAGTGAGCTTTGGGGATTTTGAAATATAATAGATATTTTTTTGCCCCTTATTGCTTTATAATCAGCATTGTTTATTAATGGGATATTGTCTACAATTATTTCACCACCTGTTTTGTATATAGGCGGTTTATTTAGTCCTAATAGACTTTTTGCAAAAATACTTTTGCCAGAACCAGATTCCCCAGCAAGCCCTAGTATTTCACCTTTTTTTAAATGGAGAGACAAATCTCTTAATATATAAAAATCATCTTTTTCTGAATTTAATTTAATAGTAAGATTTTTTACCTGTAACATATAAAATCCTTAATTTAATAGGTGTTATTATAAATATAAGGTGAGAAATTGCAATAACATTTTAAATAATAATTTTTATAATTTACACATATTATTTTTTTAAATTTTTTTAAAAAAAGTGCTTGACAATTTATATAAAATATGAAATAACATACTTCCTGATTAAGTATACGGGCCAATAGCTCAGTTTGGTTAGAGCCACCGGCTCATAACCGGTAGGTCCTAGGTTCAAGTCCTAGTTGGCCCATTTTAGGGGAGTGTATACTCCCCTTTTTATTTTCTTTTTTTAGAAGGTCAAATTAAGGTAATCAATGATTATATGATTAGAATTAGTGATATTGTTAATTATTTAGAACATTCATTTACAGATATTTCAACACAATCCAAATGGGATTTTTCAGGAAAACAAATATATACAGGTGATAAAGAAATATCTAAAATAGCATTAAGTCTTGATGCAAAAGAAGATATAATTGAAAAAGCAATAAAAGAGGGGTGTGAGTTACTAATTACTCATCACCCCATTTTTTTTCATGAAAGTAAGGGTATAAATGTAAATAAACCTGTTGATAGAAAAGTAGTAAAAGCCATAAAAGGTGGACTTGATATATTAAGCTACCATACAAACCTTGATATTGCTAATAATGGATTAAATGATTATATTTGTGAGCTTTTAAATGCAAAAATTGATAATGGTTTTTTAAGTTATGAAGGCAGTATGCCTTTATATAAAGTTGCTGTTTTTGTTCCTTATGATTATAAAGATGTGGTTTTTAATGCTATGACATCAAATGGAGCAGGCTCAATTTATGGTAATTATTCTTCTTGTGGTTTTATAGCAGAGGGAGCAGGGCTTTTTATGCCTAATAATGATGCAAAGCCTTTTATTGGCACAGCAAATGAATTACAAGTAGTAGATGAAGTAAAAATTGAAACAGTAGTGTTGAAAAAACATTTACATAAAGTAATTAATGCTATGATTGAAGCACATCCTTATGAAGAAGTTGCCTATGATATTATAGAACTTCATAATAAGCAAGATTATGGATTTGGTAGAATTGCTTATTTTGATAAAGAATACTCTTTACATGATTTTATAAAATTAGTTCAGGAAAAATTAAATATAAAACATATCATAACTAATATGAAAGAAATAAAACCTTTTAGTCGTTTTGGAGTATGCACTGGCTCTGGGGCATCACTATGGAAAGATGCTTATAATAAAGGTATAAATGTGCTTTTAACAGGTGATTTAAAATATCATGATGCTCTTGATGCTTATGAAGCAGGTGTATGTATTATTGATGCTACTCATCAGGCGACAGAAGAAATATATATGAATAGATTAGCAGATATTATTAAAAAACAGTTTAATATAGATTTGATAGTGTTAAAACAGGAACAACAACTAATATACTGGGGAGGTAATAATTAATGCAAGAAATATTAGAGAAACTTATTGAACTTCAAAAAATTGATTCTAAAATCGCATCTATTGAGGGAGTTATCAAAAAGACTCCATCACAAATTAAAGCAGTGCAGGAAAAATATGAAAAAGCTATAACTGGTTATGATAGCATAAAAGCAGCACTTGATGAAAATAAAAAAACATATATTAGCCTAGAAGCTGATTTAAATGTTAAAAAAAATAATCTTTTAAATTCTCAAAGCAAACTTTCTTCTGTCCAAAATACAAAAGAATATGAATCTGTTATTCGTGAGCTTGATAATTTGAAAAAAACAATAGCAGAATATGAAATTAATCTTAAAGAAATGATGAACCTTGATTTTAAATATGAATCAGAACTGAGTAAAATTGTAGAATTAAAAGAAAATTTAGAAAAAGAGCTTGAAGAAGTAAGTATATCAAAGGCAGATGAAGATAAAGAATTGCATGATGAACTTACAAACCTTATCCAACAGAGAGAAGAACAGGCTTCAAAAATCAAAAAAAGCACACTTATGAAATATGATAGAGTAAGAGCTCACCGTCATAATATAGGTATTGCATCAGTAAAAGATGAAATTTGTAATGGTTGTTATATGCACATACCTCCACAGCTTTATGTAGAAGTTAAAAAAGATTTAGAAGTGCATATATGCCCTCATTGTCAAAGAATACTTTATTATATACCACCAAAACAAACTGATGACACAAAAAAATAGGTCGTATTTAAAATAAATTTTAAATTTTTATAAAGCATACTTGATTTATGACGAAAATATAGTCATAATAAAGTATGCTTTTTTATTTTAAGCATAATTATATTAAATATTTAGGGGCTTAATTTGGCTTTGAAATTAAGAGTATCAGCTATACTTTTTATTATAATATTTATTGTTTCTTGTAGTGAAAAAAGAACTATTGTGCAAGATAATGCCACAATAGATTTAAATATTAGCTCTATTGCTCAATCAGAAAATACTGATATTTTAGAGGGGAATGAAAAGTTTTCAGCAGGTGATTTTAATGAAGCTATTAAACTATATAAAAAAGCAGTAAAAGAAAATAAAGCAACTGCATTTTATAATATAGGGGTTAGTTATTATTTATTAAATAATACACCTATGGCAGAGTTAAATTTTAGGCAGGCAGTAGAAGCAGACCCTGATTTTCCTGAAGCTATGATGAATTTAATAGCAGTGCTTGCAGAGCAGGGTGGTGAAAAAGCCAGAGAAGCAGAGCAATATGTAGAAAAATATATAAATAGTGCAAATCATTCAGCTAATGCTTATAGTGGAATAGCAAATGTGTTTTTAAGTGTAAATGATACAGCAAAAGCTATGTATTACTACAAAAAAGCATTAGAACAAGATGCTTCCTCACCTATGGTATTAGAAAACTATGCTAATCTTTTAATAAGTATAGGTGAATATGAAGATGGTATTAGTCTTCTTGAATCACTTCCAAATAGAAATTTTATTGTTCATTATAATCTTGCAAATGCTTATTTTGTTCTAGGCAATAAAGATAGTGCATATAATAATGCACAAGAAGCATTATACTCTGATGGCACAAGTGAAACAGGATATGATAAACTAGCCCAGCTTTTTAATAAATTAAAAAAATATTCTGATGAAGCACAAACACTGCGTATATTAATAAGTGGAAATGATGAAAGAGAGTATAGAATACGCTTAATTAAAGCATATCTTTCTCTTGCTCAAAATGATAAAGCTATTGATGAAATAGATTTATTATTAAAAGAATATCCTCGTGATGAAGAATTAAGCCTATTAAAATATAATGTAATGGTTTATGTAGATACTGCAAAAGCAGGACAGTATATTAAGGCATTATATGAAGATTTGAAAACTGATAAAGTGCTTTCTTATTATGCAAAACATGTATGTTATTTCAATAAAACTCAAAATGAAATTAAACCATATATTCAAACTAATAGAAATAATGGCTGGATATCCCTTGCAAAAACAGTTTATGCTTTGAAAGAGGGTAGATATAAAGATGCAGAAACATACTTAAAAACAGCAAGTGCTGAAAATGGTCATGATTATTTTGCATATAATACTTTTCTTAAAATAAAAAATAGAGATTTTGCTAATGCAGCATCCTACGCATATAATCTTGATTTACTGCAATATGATACTTTTTGGTATAAACTTGTAATTGCATGGAATTTAAGAGAACCTCAAACTGTTTTATCATTAGGGGAAGAATATAGAAACAGCTCTTTAATATCTATAAGACCACCATCATTTGAATTTAACATAAGACCAGTGCTTGATGATATGAGTTTTACATATAGATTTGATGATAAAAGTATAGACGCAGCATCTATGCTTGCTTATCCAGTATTTATGAAACCTGATGAAACTACTCAGTTTTTAATTACAGGTAGAAGTGCTTTAAAGGAAAGGGATAGGGATAGTGTAACAAGCAAACTTGAAGGTATTAAAATGAATAATGCTGCTATTGATGATTTTGCTGCATTTAATTTTGAAAGTGCAAGACAAAAATTTGAAAAAGCAGCTGAAAATTTAACAAATAATACCATAGTTTTATATAATCTTGCACTTACTTACTTTAATTTAGGTGAAAATGACAGGGCCAACCAAATAATAGATAAAGCATTTGTAATAGATAGAAATGATGGGTTTATTCATTTTATTTCAGGGCTTTTAAATTATAGAAAAGGAAATTTTCCTGATGCAAAACTAGATTTTGATAAAGCAAAGCTATATGCTTCTAAAAAAATAGGTGAACTTGAAATGCCAGAAGATGAAGATATTATGCTACTATATCTGTCAATTCTTTCAAGTGATAGACCGTCAAGAAGAAATGAGGCTGAAAGTATATATAAATCAAATGATAATGGTTTGACTGTATCTTGTGCCTTGCTTATGGATTATTTTGATGACTATGATATAGAAAAACTAAATGAACTTAAAGATTCACCTATATTTAGAGTGTCAAGAGTTAGAAATCTGCTTGCTTTAAGACATACTCCAATAGATCAGTTTAAAGATATTGATGATGTTGATAGATATTATACTCTTGCTTATAAATTTGCAATGTTACAGCGTGGTGCAGCAGAAGCTGTTATGTTTAATAAAAGATTTGCAAAAGATAAAGTATATTTAAAAGATATGGTTTATGTGTCTATATATAGATATGATAAGCTGTTAGGTCTTCAATATCTTCAAACATTATCAGATATGGATTTTAGATATTCAGAACTATATAAAGTATCCCTATATTATTTTACATGGATAAGAGATTTTGTGAATGCAGAAGCATCTTATGGCTCTCTTGATAGAATGGGATATAATGACCAAACATCATTTTTTTATATGCTTTTATACTTCCTTGTTAATTTTAATGAAACAAGGCTTAATAACTATTTAAAACTATATAATGATGCTTATGGAGCAGATTATAAATATGATATAATAACAGCTATGATGAACTTATATACAAAGAATGTTAGTACTTTTGATAGTATAGTAAGACGGCTTTTATTACATGACCCATATTTATTTGATAAAATGTTTATAGAGGTTAATTTTGAAAAATTTTAAAACAAACAAAACTATTGTAATGCTACATATTGTTATTTTTTTATTACTTATTGTTTTTGCAAGTAATGTAGAAAATCGGCAGACACAGTTAAATGTGATACTTTTATCTGTAATGGTTGTGATTTCATCTTTTATGATTATTTCATCGCTAATAAAAAGTGTAACTGTTACTGATGATAAAATAATTGTTCGCAGTTTATTAAAAAAAACAGAAATAGATATTAAAAATATAAGCTATGGTTATGCTCTTTCTGCTATGGGAAGATATGTTTTAATTATATATGATGGTAGTCATTCTGTTATGATTTCATCATTATCAGATGGATTTTCTGATATTGTTCAGCTAGTTTCAGAAAAAATTACAGAAGATGAAAGAAAAGCATTTGATATAATTACTCCATCATCTCTAAAAAGAAAATATATTATATATGCTTTTGTGATGACATTAATTATTGCGATGCTTATTTATGGAATTATCACAAGTTACAATATTATTTAGTATTTAAGTTAAGCCTGTAATTTATTAATTAAATTATAGGCATCATTTCTTTTTAATCCTAGTGCTTTCATCATTTTTAATATATCTTTTGATGATACATTTTCATTTAATAATTCTTTTATAATACTTTCATAATTTAAAGATATGCTACTGTCATTATTATTTTCATCTATACTATTATTAACAGTAATGACAAATTCACCTTTAATCATAATATTTTCAATATCTTCTTTGCAATTAATATATACTGTTTCTTCATATAATTTAGTAGCTTCTCTTGTTATAGCGATTGGAGTAGGGAAATAATCAAGCAGTATATTTAATGTTTCTTTTATTCTATATGGTGACTCATAGAAAATAATAGGCGATTTTATATGTAGTATATTTTTAATTGTTTTTATTTTATCATTTTCTTTATGAGGTAAAAATCCATGAAAATAAAAACTGCTACCACTAAACCCAGAAGCAATTAAACCATGAATTAATGCAGTAGGTCCTTGTATAATTTCAAAGGGTAATTGCTTTTTAATTACTTCTTTAATAATAATAGCTCCCGGGTCAGAAATACATGGCATACCAGCTTCACTTATTAGTGCAATACTATCACCATTTAAAAGGTATTCCATAATATTTTCTGTAGCAGTTTTTTCATTATCTTTATAGTATGATTTACATATTTTTTTTATTCCCTGACTATTTAACAGGTTTAAAGCTGTGCGTGTATCTTCGGCAAATATAATATCTACTGATGATAATGTTGCTATTGCTCTTTTAGATAAATCTGAAAGATTACCAATAGGCGTGCCTATAATATATAGCATATTATTTTTTTAACTCTTCATTAATATATTTTTCAGCCATTTTTGCAGCAATAGCTCCATCAGAAGCTGCAGTAACTACCTGCATAAGACCTTTTTTGCGAACATCACCAGCTGCAAAAATTCCGTCTACATTTGTTTTTGTATCTTCTGATGCTTTAATAAAGCCACCATTAGTAAGCTCTAAAAGATTTGTAAATATATCAGTATTTGCATCCCAGCCTATAAACTCAAAAATACCATCACATTTATATTCTATAATTTCTTCGGTTTGCATATTTTTTAATTTAACACCTGTTACTATATTTTCTCCAAGTATCTCATCTACAACATAAGGTGTCATAAAGTGTATTTTTTCATTTTCTTTTGCCCGTTGTTGTATTATTTTAGCAGCTCTAAATTCATTTCTTCTATGGACTATTGTTACTTTTGAAGCAAATTTTGTAAGATATATTCCTTCTTCAAGTGCTGAATCTCCACCACCTACAACTACAACTTCTTTATTTCTAAAAAAACCACCATCACATGTTGCACAAAATGATATACCTCTGCCTATAAAATTTATTTCATTTTTAGCACCTGTTTTTTTAGGTTTAGAGCCTGTTGCAATAATCAAAGCTTTACAGTTTATTTTTCTTCCATCTTCAAGTATTATAGTTTTCCAAATACCATTATTGATAACTTCTACACAAGTTCCTTGCCTGATAACTGCACCAAATTTTTGTGCATGTTGAACGAATTTATCAGTTATCTCACTGCCTAATATTGGTTCAGTAAATCCGGGATAATTTTCTATATGTTCTGTTATTGCCATATTACCACCGGGGAAGTTTTTTTCCAAAATAAGAACAGATAAAGCATCTCTTGCAGCATAAATACCAGCAGCACAGCCTGCTGGACCTGCACCTAAAATAATAACATCATAACTTTCTTGTAAATCCTTATTAAAAAAGTTTTCCATCAATCCCTCCATAATATTTGCTGGACTTTATCAGCACTGCCTATCTTTGTTTCATAAATAATTCTGTTATCAGAACTTATTACATACAAATGAGGCCAGCTTCTAATGCCATATTCTTTGCCAGCTGACTTTGTATCAGAAGCAAATATTATATTTGCATAGTTTGAATAATCATCTTCCCCTAATAGATTATTTAATTTTTCTATATCATTATATCCTTGGACAATCACTATAACCTGAGCAATTCCTTTATCCTGCAATATTTTAAAGGCTGGAAGTGCATGTTTATATGTTGTATTAATAATATAGTTTGAAAAATAAGTATGTTTTTTATAAAAAATAACTACTTTTGGGCTTAATATATCATTCATAACAAAACTTTCACCATTATATGCGGTTAATGTAAGTTTAGGTGCAGTTGAGCCTATTTTTAATGGACTATTAAGCCTATATATATTTAAAAATACAAAGGCAAAAGCCACCACAGCAAATATATATACATTTTTACCTGCAAATATTCTTTGTAAATATGGTGGCTTATGTTTATCTAATGCCATTATTTTTTAAGCCCTGCTAGTGCTTCATTTATTTTATCAAGCCTTGCTTTTGCTTCTTCATAAGTTTTTTTGTCTTTTTCTATAACTTGTGCTGGTGCTTTTGCAAGATAACCCTCATTTTTAAGTTTTCCACCATATAAATTAACATCTTTTTCAACAGCTTTTTTCTCTTTTTCTAATCTTGCAATTTCTTCTTCCACATTAATTGTTCCATCAAGAGAAACCATAATTTCAAAACCATTTCCAACACTTTTAGCACAATTTTCTGGTGCTTTTTCATTAAATTTAACAGATTTTGCTTTACCCATTTTCATTATTAATGGTAATTCTGCATTAAATAATTTAAGTGTATTACTATCATCTGTATTTATATATATTTCAAGCATAGTAGCAGGTGTAATATTATATTCACCGCGAATATTTCTAATTAAGCTAATAGCTTCAATAACTTTATCTATGCCATTTTCGTCTTGCTCAAAATTATATTTTAAGTTATCAGGATATTCTTCATACATAATAGTTTCTTTTCCAGTTAATGTTTTAAAAATATGCTCTGTAACAAAAGGGATATATGGATGCAGTGCAATTAATGATTTTTCTAAAACATAAGTTGCTGTTGCAAGAGCTTGCTCTTTTTCTGAACTATCTTTTTTAAACATTCTATCTTTTATAAGTTCAAGATACCAGTCGCAGAATATCATCCAAAAAAATTGATAAAGCTCATTTGCTGCATCATTTATACTGTAACTTTCTATTGATTTTGATGCTTTTTGAACTGTTTGCTGTAATTTCATTAATATCCATTTATCAACACTTTCAAGTTTATTTTCATCAATTTTTGGTATTTCATTATCTAAATTCATTAAAATAAATCTTGAAGCATTCCATATTTTATTAATAAAATTTCTATACCCCTCAACTCTATCAACATTCATTTTAATATCTCTACCTTGTGCTGCAAATATAGCAAGGGTAAAGCGAAAAGCATCCGCTCCATATTTATCAATCATAATAAGGGGGTCAATAACATTTCCTTTTGATTTACTCATTTTTTGCCCTTTTTCATCACGAACAAGAGCATGGAGATAAACATCTTTAAATGGCACATCGTCCATAAATTTAAGCCCCATCATCATCATTCTTGCAACCCAGAAAAATAATATATCAAATCCAGTTACAAGAGTAGAAGTAGGGTAAAACTTTTTTAATAAATCTGTTTTTTCTGGGTATCCCATAGTAGAAAAAGGCCATAATGAAGAAGAAAACCATGTATCTAATACATCTTCATCTTGGCAAATATTTGTAGAGCCACATTTTTCACATTTATCAGGGTCTATTTTAGCAACTGTTGTGTGTGAGCAGTCTGCACAATGCCATGCAGGTATCCTATGCCCCCACCAAATTTGGCGGGATATACACCAGTCGCGAATATTATTCATCCATTCAAAAAAAGTATTTTCCCATTGTTTTGGGATAAGTTTTATTTTACCAGTTTCAACAGCTTCTATTGCCTTTTCTGCTAGTGGTTTAGTTTTAACAAACCATTGCATAGAAATGCGTGGTTCAATTACAGATTCACATCTATAACATTTACCAACATTATGTTTTAATGGTTCAATTTTAACAACTAAATCAAGCTCTTTAAATTTTTCAATAACAGCTTTTCTAGCAGTGATTATATCCATTCCTTCAAATTCAGGGTAGAAGTTTCCGCATATTTTATTATTTTCATCTATACATATAAGTTCTTCTAAATTATGTCGTTTTCCTGCTGCAAAGTCATTTTGGTCGTGAGCAGGGGTTATTTTTACACAACCTGTTCCAAATTCTGTTTCTACAAAGTCATCTGCAATAATAGGTATTCTTCTATTAATAAGTGGAAGTATAACATTTTTGCCTACTATATGCTTATATCTTTCATCATCAGGGTGGACAGCAACAGCAGTATCGCCAAGGTAAGTTTCTGGGCGAGTAGTTGCTATTTCTAAATATTCATCACTGTTTTCAATAGGATATTTTAAATGGTAAAGAAAATCATCTTGTTCTTTAAATTCTACTTCAATATCACTTAAAGCAGTATGGCATCTTGCACACCAGTTTACCATATAGTTAGACCTGTATATTAAACCTTCTTTATAAAGAGTGTAAAAAACTTCTCTAACGGCACGGGATAAACCTTCGTCCATTGTAAAGCGTTCTCTATCCCAGTCGCAACTAGAACCAAGAGCTTTAAGCTGGCTTATTATTGTGCCACCTGATTCTTTTTTCTGTTGCCAAACTCTTTCAATAAAAGCATCTCTGCCTAAATCGTAACGAGATTTTCCCTCTTTGGCAATTATCTTTTCTACTACATTTTGTGTTGCAATTCCTGCATGGTCGGTGCCGGGCATCCATAAAACTTCATATCCTTTCATTCTTTTAAAGCGGGCTAATATATCTTGTATAGTTTCATCAAGGGCATGTCCCATGTGAAGTGAGCCTGTAACATTTGGTGGTGGAATAACTATTGAATATGCAGGTTTTGTGGAGTATTCATCTGCATGAAAAAGCTTTTTATCAAGCCAAAATTTATAAATATTTTTTTCGTATTCAGCAGGGTTTATTCTGCTGGATAATTCTTTTGCCATTTTTATCTCCATTAAATGTATATTATTATCTTAAAAGAAGTTCATCTATTTCTGCTATTTGTTGTTCTATAACTTGTAATTTATAACGAAATTCATCATGGTTATCATTTTTTGGTGTATAATCATTATTATTTTGTATCATATTTTCTATTTCACATAAATAAAGATATAAATTTTCAAGGGAATTTTTTATTTTATCATCATACGATATATCTTGAATTATATTATATATTTCTTTGTAATCCATTATATAACCTTTATTTTATTATTGCTAATCTTGTATTATTTTCTAGTATTTTAAAAGATATGATTTTATAGTTTTTTATGTATTTTTCAATATTAAACTTATCTGCCCATTCAATTAAAATAGTTGCATTTTCTTTTAATGTATCATAAAAGCCTATCATATCAAGTTCTTCTTCACATTTTATTCTATATAAATCAAAATGGATAATTAAACCATTTTGTGTTTCATATCTATTTTCAAGGGAAAATGTAGGGCTACATACTTCATTTTCAAGCCCGTATGTTTCTACTAAATATTTTGTGAAAGTTGTTTTCCCAACACCTATTTCACCAATTAAGAATATTATGTTGTTTTTTATAAAAGGTGCAATATCTTTTGCCATATTTTTAGTATCTTCTTCACATTTTAAAATATATTCAGTATTCATTGAATACCTCATTATAAAAATTAATAATCTGAGTAATGCTAAGACAAGCAGGATTATTTTTCACAACTGCTTTTTCTGCACTTTTACCTAATATATATACAGCTAAAATACAGGCTTCTTTTATTGTGTAACTTTGAGCAATTAAAGATGCGATAAGACCACATAAAGCATCACCACTACCACCTTTTGATAGAGCAGTATTACCCACATTTAAAATGTATGCTTTATCATTAGGAATTGCTATAATTGTTTCAGATGATTTCAAAATTAGATACATATTATATTTATTAGCAAATTCTTTTACCAGTATTATTTTATTTTGTTTTACTTCATCAATATTTTTATTAATTAGTCTTGCAAATTCTGCTAAATGGGGAGTAATGACAGCTTTTGATTGAATATTATTTAAATCTTTTAAATTAAGAGCATTTATACCATCAGCATCTATTATAACAGGTTTTAAAGTATTACTTAAAATATTAAGTATAAATTTTTGGGCTGTTTCACTTTTTCCCATTCCATTACCAATAGTGTAGACTGTTGAAGATTTATTAATATATTCGCATATAAACTCTACTTCATTATAATCAAATGCTTTTGTCATAATTTCGGGTATATCAGATATAAAGTTTCTATCTAAACTATTTGGGTGGCACACAGTAATAAGACCACAGCCAGAATGAAGGGCAGAAATAGCAGTAATTTTTACAGCACCTGCCATTTCACAGCTTCCACCTATTATTGTAACTTTACCAAAAGTGCCTTTATGACTGTCATTTGGTCTATTTTTTAATGATGGTTTATTATGCTTATTTATAAATAAATCATATTTGTATTTTAATATTATATTTTCAGGTATAGATATATTTACTGGTATAACATTCCCAGAATAATTTTTTGCAGGGTATAATATATGGCAGTATTTCATAGTGGTAAAAGTTATAGTATAGTCAGCTTTAAAAACACATTCTGGCACTTCTGAACTATCACATAGTAGACCAGATGGTATATCTACTGCAATTTTTAAAGCATTAGATTTATTTGCTTTTTCTATAACTTCTTTACATATTCCTTCTATTTTTCTTTTAAGACCTATACCAAAAAGAGCATCAATGATTATGTCATATTTTTCAATATTATTAAGAGAAGCTATATCATAAAGTGGGATATGTAATTTATTTAAAATATCTAAATTATTTTTTGCAGCTTCATTATATTTATTTGTTTCAGCAGGGTAAAATAAATCAACATTATAGTTGTTAGCTTTAAGATGACGCATTAAAACAAATCCATCACCGCCATTATTTCCGGGACCTGCTAAAATAAGTATTTTACTATTTTTATTAGCTGTATTTTTGATATAGTTGAAAATAGCAGAGCCTGCATTTTCCATAAGTAACATTTCAGATATATTATAAGTTTCCTGTATTTCTCTTTCTATATTATAAATATCTGAACAGCTTAATATATACATTTACTATTTACCTTTATCAGCTTCTTCTATACTAATTGCATTATCAATTAACATAATAGGCATATTTTTATCAATATAGTATGCAAGATTACATTTTTCGCATATAATATATTTTTCATTATTATGTAGTTTAATATTTCCCTTACATTTAGGGCAAATCAATATATCTAAAAGTGCTTTATCTATCATTACTTAATACCTCATATATAGTATTTATTATATAGGTAAAATCATATTAAATCAATTTAAAGTTTATAATATTTATTAGGGAAATTTATAGGAAAGTAATAAGAAAGCGGGCAGCGGGACTTGAACCCGTGACCTAAAGCTTGGGAAGCTTCCACTCTACCAACTGAGCTATGCCCGCAACAATGCTTTTATATATTAATTTGATAAAAAATACAATAAAAATCTTTCTAATGCGAAAATGTTGTAAGTTGTAAGAAATCAAGTAATATAAGAGAAAATATTTTCAGATATTTTGTTTCACAGGTTCTGTATTTATAATCAAAGGTATTATTTGTTATAATATATCTAGTAATATATCTATATTATCATCTTTATTAATTTTAGATAAATATTTACTTTTTAAATCTAATACAAGACCAATATTCTCATCTATTTCTTTATTATTTTTTTCATTAAATAATGCTGTTAAAAAATCATCTCTACCTTTAAGATTATCTGATTTGGTAGAATAATTACTATTTATAGTTATTGATATTGATAAAGAATTATCTTTTTCAATTAATGATGAATAATCATTAGATAATATGTCTAGTGATAAATTATTATTTATCGCATATAAATATGCTTTCTCAATATTTTTAGATGAACCATATTTCATTAAAGCTTGTTCTAGTTCTCCATCTTTAAAATCCAAATACCTATATGAACCATCATCTCTTTCCGGTAAATAAAAACATTCACTATATTCATTTATAAAATCCATATCTAATCTATATCCATTTATTAGACCTTTTTCTAAATCTATTTTACTTGCATCTATTTTTATGTAGTCGCTTAGTCCAAGTTCTGCAATTAATTTAGCATCTCTATCACTATTAGAGGTATATGGTATAACTTTATATAAGCTTACATTACCTATTCCAGCAGCTCTTTCTTTTGCAAAATTTAATTTAGCTTTTTCAGCTAATTTTATCAATGATTCTCTTGTCTCATTTAGACCTGTCCACTTTTGAACTTCTGCTATTTTAATATCTTCTATGTCTTTTGTGAACTGTTCTATACCTTTTATACTTGTTTCTTGTAGTGCTGGGCTGGAAAATAAATCATTATTTTTTATCATCTGAATTTCTTCTTCACTTAATCCTGCTATAAAATTTTCTGTATATTTTTTAATAGTATCTTCATCTTTATTAAATACCTGTCTTACTTCACCTCTGAGATCTAACGATTCGTATAATTTATAATCTGGATACATTTCTATAAATTCTTCTCTTGTTACCCATTTATCACTTTCTTTTGGTAGTATCATTATTTTACCATTTTTATCTACCTGTATATCCTGATACATAAGGGAACTGTCTAGATTTAATGTTATAGGAAGTATGTCGCGTCTGTCATAACCATGTCCAAAATGGTAAACTCTTATCCCATAATCTTCTCTATACTTTTGCACTTCTGATAGCCCATTAAGGTTTCCATCTATAAAAAGTGCTTTTTGAACTGCTACATCTTTTACTAACTTTTCCTTAAATTTTTCCAGTGTATCAAATCCTTTTTTTAAAGCGTCTGAATTTATTCTCATTTCCTCTGCATATATAGGACTTTTGATTTTTTTATTATTATACCTATCCATCACATCTGTTATGTATGATTTACCATTGTCCAATGTATATTTATTATAAAATTCATACTGAAATGCAGAATATGGTTTATCTTTTAAAAATTCTGCAATTTCTTCATCATTATAGTCTGATTTATTTGTTTCTTCTGACTTTGTTACTGTTTTTGATGATATTTCAACTATATCAAATTCTTGCTTACTTGTGTTAGATATGTTTTGTTCTTCTAATTTAGTATTATATACATTATCAAATGATAATGGTGCTATACTATTATAACTATTTACCTGCATATTACACCTCATTTAATTATAGATTTAGTATTCATTTCTTTTGTTAAGAATTGATATAATATTTTCTGCCATACTCATATCTAATGGTTTGTTATGATTTTTATGGTATCTTGCTGATTCTATTGGGTCTAAATGATGTCGGGCAATACTTTCTGGTGTTCCATCTATTTCCATAAATCTAGCCAGTAATTGTTGATACATTTCATTTTTGTATTCTTCACTTAAACTATCATCTGCCCACATTCTAGAATTTAATAAAATAATATCTGTTAAAGAGTTATCTGATTTAATATAATTTAATGCTTCTTCATAACTCATATTTTCTGTTATATTTATATAACACATATGTTGCGATTTATCTTCTGTTTTCATAAATCTAACAGCATCTTCCATCGTTACTTCCACATATTCACCAGCATGGGCAACAAAACCTCTCATTGAAGTTAGTTCATTATAACCATTAGCATACAGTTCATCTAAATCTGGATATTTATTTTCTAAATCCATTATCATACCTTCTAATTGCCTAAGTAATGCTTTGTTTGCTTGAAGTATATCTTGATTTGGTAAATCACCATTTATTCTACCATTTAATAATTTAAGCATTTCTTCTTCTGTATAATCACTTGCCTTATTTGATTTTATAATATTATTTTCTTTATTTGAGTTTTCAGATAGTTTGATAGCTTCTTCTGATATGGATACTTTATCCATATTTTTATCAGCAGTTAAATTTTTACCAGTATTTTGGGAACTTTTTTCCTTATTTTGAATAGAATATAAACTGTATGCTTGGTTTGTGGCACTTATTTCCATATTGCACCCCAAAATCATATTATTTATTTGCTAAACAGCAATTACTATGCCATTAAGTAACATAACATTTTGTTTAATTTGTAAAAAATCAAGCAACAATTAAATATTATTCTGCACAGATAAATTAGTAAAAATTTAACAAAAATACAACAAACAATAAAGAAATCTTATATTATGACGATATTATATGCAATTTATAATATGGGAGGGGTGTATAATGAAATTTGATTTAAGTTCTAGTTTTGATGTAATGATGGATAATACACAAGTTTATATTGCAAGAAATATAAAAAAACAGCCTGAAATGTTCACTAATTCCACACCAAAAACAACAAGTGCGAATATGGATTCTTTTCAGAAAAGTTCTTCAATATTTAATGAAGGACAATTTAATATTAGTAGAACAAAGGGTTTTCTAGGTTATAATATATCAAAACTTTCTGGTTTATCAAAAGCAGTTAAACAAGTAATGCTAGAATATAAATTGGAAAATGAGAAAAATGCTAAATTGGAAGGTTATACTCCAATTGATGAGCTTTTTGCACAACATTCAGAAATTTCGGATGAATTTATAGTTTCTGTTTTACAGCTTTCTGAAACAGAAAGCAAACCGATATATGCTACTCAAATGGATGATTTAAAATGGGGTATGCTTATAAATTTAGGTAAAGAGATAGGTATGAATGATAAAGATGGGCTTACTGAAATATCACAACAGGACCTTAAAATATATTATGATATTAAATACCATAATAATCAAGAAGCATTTGAAAAGTTAGGTAGATATGACCAAAATGGAGATATTGTTAAACAGTATAAAAAAGCAGAAGATGTGTGGAAAGATATATTTTTAGTAGACAGTAATGGCAATTTTTTAAAAGATAAAACAGGTAGATTAATTAGAAATAATGAGTTTACATATACTACAAGTGTGCAAGTAGATGATAGTGTTAGCTTTAATGATTTATCTTGGAGAATGTATGATTGGGAAGATAATGAGCATGATAAACTGAAAATTTGCTATTATTCAGCAGGAGATATTATGAATTTAACAGCTTCCATTATAGATGCCAATGATACAGTTTTTACATATCTTACAGATTATGATGCATTAAGACTTCCTAATAATATACATCAATACGAAATTGATATTAAAAGTGCAAGAAATGATGCAGAAAGAATATTTATATATAAAAAAGCCTTAGTGGTAGATTATGACTTTTTATTAAGAGATATTAAGGGGTATGGAAGTTTAAGTTATAGTGGTCAAAAAGCTGTGTATAATGAAAAATTAGATAACAGCAAATGGGTTACATTTAAGCCATTTCAGCAGGGTTCATTTGTTTATGAAGCAAATAAAATAAGAAAAGATGACTATAAATATATTCAATATGTTAATATATCATCTTGATATTTTAAAAGTAATGATGTAGACTTAAATAAACTACAATACGAGGAGGAAAAAAATGTTTAAGAAAAGTATGTTTATTTTAGTAATGGTGTTCACTTTTTGTGTAACACAGGTTTTTGCAGAAGAAGATGGTGAAAAATTATATGGTCAAAATTTTTGTCTGAAAGTTGATAAGTATAATGTTACAAAGATAACATCCATTAATTTTGTGGAAAAGAATTTAATAAATACAAATAATAAATACACATATCCTGTCGTTGTTGTTGGTTATCCTAGTGTTCCTACATTAAAAGGAACTTTTAATGGTAAAGCAATAGGAACAGATGCTATGATTCCTTTTAAATGTCCTAAAAATTATGCTAATGGTGCATCAGATGCTTTTAATGCTGGCAGAATTATTAGATGGTATATTCCTGAAAATTATATTATAGATGGTAATAATGTACTTGAAATGACAATAAATGATAAAACTGCATCAAAAAGTAATATACAAAAATAAATTATAAATGACTTATAAATAGAGAAAATATATATTATATTTTCTCTATTTTTTACAACTTATAATATTATCTAATTACCACATTGACAAATAGAATTTTTTATTATATATATTAGCTATGGATATTAAGTTAGTTTATCAAACTATACTTTCTGATTATTCTTTTAACGGTCAATTTTCCGCACAATATTTTTCTATCTATTTTTGGCGCTCAAGCGTCAAATAATACTATTATATTTTAACACTACAATTATATATATTTTTACAATTACAATAGGTTTAATACCTAAAATATTTTTAATTTTATGATAGAAAAGGTGCATTATGTTACTACAAAATAAATCAAATTTAATAAATATAATAAAATCAAAAACTTCAAATATAATATGCAGTAATCATTTGGCAGACATTATTCCAAATAATCTTATTTCAGCATTGATTATTGATGATAACACAGTATGCTTGAAAGATATTTATAAACTTTATAAAGGAAATATTGATGATTTTGATAATGTAGATGGTATTATAATAGATGTGGCAGAATATTCAAAACAGCAGATTTTAGAGATAAATAAAAAATATTTAGCAAATAGCATAGATGTATTATATAAAGTTAATAGTGTAAATGATATTGCAAAAATACGCAGTTTAAGGGCAGAAATTATAATTATTGGTAGTGATGATATTTCTTTACATAATATGAACCCATATATTTTAAAAATGTTAATAGACTGGGATGCAGTTTGTCTTTTAAATTGTTCTAATGATTTTATTTCTATGCAGCATATTTTAGAGTATGGTTTTTCAGGTATTTACACAGAAAACTATATTAATACTGAAAATCTTAATATAAATGAAAATGTAAAATCATCAGGCTATTTATCAAAACTTTATATGAAAAAATCTTCTATTCGTCCATTATTAAAGGCATCACATATCCATAATAATAATGAGCTTGATATTTGCATTAAAAAAGATATTGATATGATTGGCTTTTTATTTGACAAATATAATAAAAGTAATATTATAAGTATGCTTAATAGCTTAAAAAATAAAAACTGTGTAAAAGTATTAGAAGTAGATGATATTAATATGATTGAAGAAGCATTATATTTAGTAAATATTGGGCTTGCAGATTGTATTGAAAATAATACTAATATTCAAAATTATATAGTTAATAGCTATAAACGATATTCTTTAATGAATAATACAAATACTTTTATAGAGCCTATAATTGTAAATAATATTGATAATATAAAAAATAATATATCAATTCACAATCCACTTTGGCTATCTTTCCAAGATGATATAGATATGATGAGTATAATAAAAGAATATAAAGTGGAACTTATAGAATTTGATATTAAAAAATATAACACAATAGATAAAATTACTGAAATAATAAAAAAGATAAAATATAAACAATAGTTGCGAGGTGTATAATGAGATATTCAAAAACTTATGGTGATTTTGGCGGAAGTTATGTGCCAGAAATGTTGCAACCTGCTCTTGATGAACTTGAAACAGCATTTTTATCAGCAATGGATGATAAAAACTTTTTAGATGAACTTGCATATTTACAAAAAACTTTTATAGGCAGACCTACACCACTTTATTATGCTGAAAACTTAACAAATATACTTGGTGGTGCAAAAATATTTTTTAAATGTGAAGGTCTTGCTCATACTGGTGCCCATAAAATAAATAATGCAGTAGGGCAGTGTCTGCTTGCAAAAAGAATGGGTAAAAAGAAAGTGGTTGCAGAAACAGGGGCTGGTCAGCATGGTGTTGCAACTGCGTCTGCTGCTGCAAAACTGGGGCTTGGCTGTGATGTATATATGGGTGCCATAGATGTTAAAAGACAGCATCCAAATGTATTAACTATGCAAATGTTTGGTGCTAATGTGGTTTCTGTGGAATCTGGCAATAAAGGTTTAGCAGATGCAGTTGATGAGGCTTTAAATTTTTGGATAAAATCACTGAAAGATACTCATTATTTATTAGGGTCAGCAGTAGGGCCAGCACCATTTCCTGCCATAGTTAGAGAATTTCAATCAGTAATAGGCATAGAGGCAAAACAGCAGGCAAAAGATAATGGACTTGATGTTGCTATTGTCATTGCTGCTGTTGGTGGAGGTTCAAATGCTATGGGTATTTTTTCTGGCTTTTTAGATGATGAAAAAGTGCAGTTAATAGGTGTAGAAGGTGGTGGAATAGGTAATAAAGCAGGCGAACATGCTAAAAGATTATCTGCAAATTCTGGTGCTGAAACAGGTATTCATCATGGATATAAAAGTAAATTTTTGCTGGATAATAATGGTAATGTTCTTCCTACTCATTCAATATCAGCAGGGCTTGATTATCCGGGAGTTGGTCCAGAGCTAGCATATTTATCTGAAATAGGTAGGCTTACTATGACATCCGCCACTGATGATGAAGTAATTAATGCTTTACAGTTCACAGCAAAACATGAAGGTATATTATTTGCATTAGAATCATCACATGCACTTGCAGAACTTTTAAAAATCGCTCCATCTATGCCAAAAGATAAAGCAATTATTGTAAATATGAGTGGTAGAGGTGATAAGGATATTTTTATTACTGCACCAGTGTTTAATAAACAGGAATGGGTAGAGTTTTTATCAAATGAAATTAAAAACTAAAAATATATAAATAAGCTTGCAAAATATAAAAAAATATATTATCTTTATTATCATTTATACAAAAGGGGTTTTTATATGTTTGTTCATGAAAGTCACAGCTTTTATTTAATAGCTAAATTAGGTAGCTGTAAAAATGCACCAGATGGTTATCTTGAAAAAAAAGAAGCTGTTTTCAACAAAGTATTATCTAATATTGGAGTTGAAAAAACAGTAGAAACAGGTAATGTATGGCAGTTAAAAGATGTTATGTATTCATCTTCTGCTGATGTTATTGATATTATTATTAATGAAATGATTAGACATGTTTCTAATGATGAAAGTATATCAGCTTCTGAAAAAAAATTATATGAACTATCTGCATCTAATGATACATTAATTGTTTCAGAATTTTCATCAGATAATACAAGTTGTATAAAATAAATATGAAAGGGTCAAAAGCCCTTTCTATTTTTTAGTAATATAAATGCTTAAAAACATTATATTTGTAGTATTACTATCTATATCTTTATTTGCCTGCTCTGATAGTGAAGAGACTCACTTTAACTATTCCGATATTAACAATACTATTGGCTTAAATGTTGAGCCATCTAATAGTCTGCGATTTCAAACTAAAAATCTTGGTGATGTATTAGAATTTAAACTTTATTTTTCTACGGAATTTCTTACACCTATTGGTATTGATAATAAAACTGAAAATTATGGCAGTTCTTTTGAAAATAATCCACCATTTAATGCTGTTGAATGTTTATCAAAAGTTGCTGATTATGGTTATTGTCCTGTTAGTATTAAAATGCTAAATACTGCAACAGAAGGTGATTCTGGTTCTATACAGATAATGTTTTATTATAATAAAGATTATAATGAAGAAACTATTGGAGAAGTTAAGTATCATAAGTTAAATTTTGAATATAGAAATGATACAAATAATTAATACATATTATATCATAGAATATGTTATATAAATGAATAATTATCTACAAAAGTAATATTTATATATTACCACATTTTCATTAATTCTTTTAATAAATAACTTAAATGTTCTATGATAGTTGTGTTAGTAATTGCTACAAGTAGTAAAAAGATTGATGCAAATGCTAATGTATTTTTTTTCATGGTATCCTCCATATTTTTATAATATAGCAAATAAAATGCCAAAAAAGGTTTATATATGTTACGGAACTTTTTATTAATTTTAATTTTTATTCCTTTATTTGTTTTTGCAAATCAAAGTATAGAAAATGATTTAAAACTTGTTTCCATTGGCAATAGTGGTGCTGCTTTTCGGTTAGGTGCAAGATATCTTAATGGCGAAGGGGTAGAAAAAGACTATAATAAGGCAAAATATTATTTGGAAATAGCAGCTGATAAAAATCATTCTCATGCTTTATATGATTTAGGGTATATGTATCTTTATGGAATAGGTGTGGAAAAAGATTATCGTATGGCTTATGATTTTTTTGAACGCTCAAAAAATGTTGGATTTGTGCCAGCTTATTTTATAATAGGACTTATGTATTATGATGGAGCAGGTGTTAAAAAAAATGATAAAAAAGCCTATGAATACTGTAAAACTGCTATTGAAAGAGGATATAAAACAAATAATGTTATACTAGACCATAAAAATAAAAGAATAGTCATACAAGAAGAAAAATAAAATATATTTATATCATATTGCTATAAATTAAATAATATTTTGTATTTGCTCTCTAATTCTATCAGATTCAGCTTTTGCTTCTACAACAGAAGATATAATTTCATGTTTTGAACTTTTAGAAGCTATTGTATTTAGCTCTCTGTGTATTTCCTGACTTAAAAAGTCTAGTTTTTTTCCAATAGGATATTCTTCATATAATATATTTTTAAATTGTTCAATATGTGATTTTAATCGTGTTATTTCTTCCGTAATATCTGCTTTTTCGCCCATTAATGATGCTTCCTGCATAATTCTTTCTTCATATCCAGCATCAAGCCCCATATCATTCATACGCTTAATAAATTTATTTTTCCATATTTCAAAAACATCTTCTTTTGCATTTTCTATTAATATTATATTTTTAGAAAGGTTATCTAGTCTTGCATAAATATCTTTTTCTAAATTAATACCTTCTTTTTGTCGCATTTCATCTAATTTTTTTACACATTCTATTACAGCATTATAAGTTAATTTTTCAAGCTCTTCTTCCATAGAGTTATCATTTATATAATCTAACACATCAGGCATTCTAATAAAATGGTCTAGTTTTGGTTTATCTTCAATATTTGCTTCTTTTGCAATTTTTGTAAAAATTTCTCTATATACTTTAATAAGTTCAGTATTTAATGATGGATATTTTGTAACAGTGTGAATGTTTATTTCAATACGGACATCTACTTTTCCTCTAATAAGTATATCTTGCAATGGTTGTCGCAAAGTGATTTCAAGAGATGAAACATTTTTTGGAAGTCTGAAATTAATATCAAAATATTTACTATTTACAGATTTTATTTCAATAGATATATCATATTTATCAGTTGATTTATTATATTTTCCAAATCCTGTCATACTTTTAATCATAACCACTCCAAATAATATTAATTGCAAAAAAGTATTTTTTTTGCTACAATTACACACTATTTTTAAATATAGCAATTTTATATTAATATTGCAAGGAGAGTTTATGTTCGCATCTTTATCTGTGGCAGTTGTTTTTGCATTGCTGATTATATTTTTACTTTTTTCAAGTATTAAAATTTTGCAGGAATATGAAAGGGCTGTTGTATTTAGACTTGGTAGATATGCTGGTGTTAGAGGTCCCGGATTGATTATTTTAATACCTATTTTAGAACAGATGGTTAAAGTTAATATGAGAACAATAGTTATGGATGTTCCTCCACAAGATATTATTACAAAAGATAATGTTTCTGTTAAAGTAAATGCTGTTGTTTATTTTAAAGTGCTTTCACCTGAAAAATCTATTTTAGAAGTAGATGATGTTTATTATGCTACAAGTCAGATTTCTCAAACTACATTAAGAAGTATTATTGGTCAATTTGAACTTGATGATTTATTATCAAGCAGAGAAAAAATTAATAAAGAAATGCAGTCCATTATTGATTCACAAACAGACCCTTGGGGTGTAAAAATAGCAGCTGTTGAAATAAAACATATTGATTTACCTGTTGAAATGCAAAAAGCTATGAGCCGTCAGGCAGAATCTGAAAGGGAAAGAAGAGCAAAAATTATTTTAGCAGAAGGTGAATATCAAGCTGCTGAAAAACTTGCAGAAGCATCACGCATTATGGGAGCAAATCCTGTTACACTACAACTGCGTTATCTACAAACATTATCAGAGATGACATCTAAGGACAATAATAAATCTACTATTATTCCGATACCTATTGATTTAATTAAGGCTTTTGTTAATAAATAAGTGATAAGCCCTTTTGTTTAAAGCAGAAGGGCTTATTTTACATAAGGAAGTAATATGAGTAATATTTTAGTTGGCATAACAGGTGGTATAGCTGCCTATAAATCTGCGAACCTTGTTAGAGAGTTTATAAAAGCAGGGCATAATGTTAAAGTAATGATGACAAAAAAAGCAGAACATTTTGTTGGATATGCCACATTTGAGGCTTTATCACTAAATCCAGTATTACGAGAAGATAATCAACCAACGCCTATAAGTCATATAGATTATGCTTTATGGGCAGATATTTGTGTAATAGCTCCAGCTACTGCAAATATTATAGGTAAAATTAATGCTGGTATTGCAGATAATGAGCTTTTATCTACTATTCTTGCTTTAAAGTGTCCCCTTGTAATAGCACCAGCCATGAATACTAATATGTATAATAATATAATTGTGCAGGAAAATATTAAAAATTTACAATCAAAGGGAGTATATATGATACTTCCAACAGAGGGACTTCTTGCATGTCAATCAGAAGGTGCTGGCAAAATGCAGGAACCAGCCATAATTGCACAACAAGTTATTAATATTTTACAAAATAAACAAAATACTTCATTAAAAATAGAAAGCGATATTTTTGCAGGGCTTACTATATTAATCACCGCAGGTCCTACAAAAGAATATATTGACCCTGTTCGCTATATTACAAATAAATCAAGTGGTAAAATGGGATATGCTCTTGCAGAGGAAGCATATAAAATGGGAGCAAATGTTATTCTTATTTCTGGTGATGTCCATATTTCATCAGATATACCAAATATACATAAAGTTGTAAGTGCGGAAGATATGTTTAATGCTTTTCTTTCATTTTATGATAAAGCAGATATTATTATTATGGCTGCTGCTGTGGCAGATTATGCACCAGTTTATGAAAGTATAAAAATCAAAAAAAGTGATGATGAAATAATACTTAACCTTAAAAAAACAAAAGATATTTTAAGCTATGCAGGTAAAAATAAAAAAGAACATCAAGTTTTAGTTGGATTTGCAGCAGAGACAAATAATATAGAAGAATATGCTAAGCAAAAATTAGAGAAGAAAAAAGCTGATATTATAGCCGCAAATGATGTATCACGAAATGACATTGGATTTGATAGTGATAATAATGAAATGACACTTTTTTTTGCTAATGGTAATATTACAAGGACAGGCAAACAAAGTAAGCAAAATATAGCAAAGATTATTTTGACAGAAAGTGCTATTTTATATAATGAAAGAAATCAGTAGTAAATTACATCATAAAATAAGGGTCTTTATCAATTTTTAATCGCATAGCACCTTTTTTATATTTATTAAAAATCTGTTGTGCCATAATAAGAGCCTTATTTAAATCACTATTATTTGTAGCTTTTATTAATATTTCATATCTATATTTATTTTGCAATTTTGCAAGAATAGCATCTTTTGGACCATATATTGTAAGATTACCAATATTACCAAGATTATCAAGGTTATTTATAGATTTTAAAGTATTTGCTGTGATTTTTGCAGTATTATAGCATTCTTCTTGTTTAATATAGCTAAAAATTAATCGTGCCAGCTTTGTAAATGGTGGATATTTAGTAATTTCTCGTCTTTTTAATTCCCAGTTATAAAATTTTAAATCTGGATTGTCTAGCATAGAAAATATAGGTGATTCTGGATTCATTGTCTGAATATATACTTTACCACTTAAATGCTCTCTTCCTGCTCTTCCTGAAACCTGCACTAAAAGTTGATACACTTTTTCCATTGCACGAAAGTCTGGCAATGCTATCATATTATCTATTCCTAAAACACCTACAAAAGTTACTTCTGGGAAGTGAAGTCCTTTTGCAATTAGTTGAGTGCCTACTAAAATATTTGCTTCTTTATGTTCAAATCTTTTTAAATTTTTATTAAGAGTTTTAAGTGATGACATACTTTCAGTATCTATGCGAATAATTTTATTTGGGAACATTGATTCTAAAAACTCTTCAATTTTTTCTGTGCCATATCCATATTCTTTAAATATTTGTGAGCCACAAATAGAACATGTAAGGTTATTATATTCAGTATTGCAGTATCTACATATTGATTTATTTCTTGATTTGAAAGAAACAAGCCCAACAGAACAGTTATTACATTCTGCTATTGCCCCACACTGTTGGCAATATAAATATGTGGAGTATCCTTTTCTATTTAGTAATATAATAGCTTGTTCATTACGCTTTATAATGCTTGAAAGTTCATTATATATTGGTTCAGCAATCATTGAGCCTATCATATTAGTAGTTTTCATATCTATTATGTTTATTTGTGGAAGTGTAGCATTATTTGGTCTTTCAAGTAGTGAATGCAGAATATATTTACCGCATTCCACATTATATATAGACTCAATAGATGGAGTAGCACTTCCCAACATTATCGGTATATTTAATATATTTGCATAAAGGACAGCCATATCTCGCAAATGATATGATGGAGCTTCATCTTGCTTATATGAATTTTCATGTTCTTCATCAACTATAATAAGCCCTATATTTTTAGCGGGGACAAATAATGCACTTCTTGCTCCCAGCATAAACTTTGAATTACCTGTTGCAAAATTAATAAAATGTTTTTTTCGTGCTTTATCTGTTAGTTTATAGTGATATATAGACGGTTCAACTCCAAGTCTGTAAGAAAGCCTTTCTATAAGTTGCGGTGTTAATGAAATTTCAGGAACAATATATAATACTTGTTTTCCACTATTTATTACTTTTTTTGCAACTTCTTGATATATTTCTGTTTTTCCGCTTCCTGTAATGCCTTTTATCAAGTGGCAGTTGTATAAATTAAGTTTAATATTATCTACTATTTCTTGTTGTTCTTGCGTAAGAGTAATATTTTTAACAGGATGAGTTTTCACTGGTTCTGTATCTGTTATTTCTATATTTAATATTTTTTCTGATAAAACACCATGAAGAACAAGCCCTAGCGGACATGTATAATAAGAAGCAATATTTTTTAAAAATGTTATATATTGATGAGAAAAAAGAGATGCTTCATTATAGCACATTAATATTTCTTTACATTCAAAATCTGGCTTTATTGTTTTTTCAATAATTATTCCGGTAATATTTCTTTTTCCAAAAGGCACAACAACTCTTTGTCCAATTTGTAAAACACCTTCTGAAACATAAGTATATACTCCACCTGTTGGAACAGGCAGAAGTATATTATAATAAAATATTTCCATTAAATTTTGCCGTTTTTAACAAGCTCTTTCAGTTCTCTTTTCAGCACTTTGCCAGTAGCGGTTAATGGTATATTTTCAATAACTTTAATAATGCGAGGCAATTTAAAATTTGCTAAATGTTTTGCTAGATAATTTCTTAAATCTTTTTCATTAATAGTTTCATTTTCTTTTGTACTAATATATGCTGCAATAATTTCACCTTGTTCTAACGATGGTATACCAATAACAGCAGCAGCCTCAACTCCGGGATATGTATAAATCACTTCTTCTACTTCCCTAGGATATACATTCATTCCCTTTACTATAATTAAATCTTTTTTTCTATCTACTATTGTAATATAACCTTCTTCGTCCATAGTGGCAAAATCGCCAGTAAAGAGCCAGCCATTTTTTATGGCATCATCAGTTGCTTGTGGCATGTGCCAGTAGCCTTGCATAACATTAGGACCTTTAATGATTAATTCTCCAACCTGACCGCGAGGAAGTTCTGTTTCATCTTCACCAATAATTTTTGCCTGCACATTTGGTAGAGGAATGCCAACAGTGCCTTGCTTTTGTTTATTAAGTGGATTTAATGCAACAACAGGTGATGCTTCTGAAAGTCCATATCCCTCAATAACGCTAATACCAAATTTTTTCTTAAACTGTTCAAAAATTTCAGTTTGCAGTGCAGCACCACCAGAGATATGTGTTTTAATAGGGTAGAGTAGTTTTATAAACCATTTTGGCATAGATGATTTTGCCATAACAGAATATATTTGTGGAACACCAAGCATAATAGTTGGTCTTTGATATATTAATATTTTTTTGAAACTTTCTTTTTTCATTTCCATAACAGAGCGTAATATAATTAATCCACTGCCTATGCTTACAGGATAAATTATGCAGGTAGTAAAAGTATATGTATGGAACATTGGTAAAAGTATTAAAAACTTATCTTTATGGCTAGCTTTAATCATTTGATGACAGCTTTCTGCATTTTCTAAAAGATTATAATGGGATAGCATTGCACCTTTTGGATGACCTGTTGTCCCTGATGTGTATATAAATATAGCTAAATCGTGGACTGATGCTTTGCATTCAATAGGTGTATCAGGCATATTATATATATTTTCATAAAAATTAAGAGTATTTACAATATTATTATCAAATGTAAATATTTCTTGTAATTTTTTACATTGCACTCGGACTTCTTCCACAACAGCTTCAAACTGTCCTTCTGTAATCATAAATAATGCTTCACTATTATTTACAATATATGATGCTTCATGACCTTTAAAAAATGTGTTTATAGGAATAGCAATAGCACCACAAGCAAAAACAGCAAATACTGATAAAACAAATTCATGGGAATTGCCAAGCATAACTATTACTTTATCGCCTTTTTTAACCCCTTTACTTTGCATATAAGCAGCCATTTGATTTATAATTTTAAAACCTTCTGTATATGTATATCTTTTTTCTTCAAAAGATATAAAAGTTCTTTTTGGGAATTTTTTAGTATTTTCATAAAGCATATTATAAAGATTTCTTTCAAGCATAAAAACCTCACTTTAAAATATATTTACATTGTTATGTATTAATTCTCTTGCAAGCCTGCCCATAGGAAGACCAACCACATTATCATAATTTCCATCTATTTTTTCTATAAACATAGATGCAAGCCCTTGCACTGCGTATGCACCAGCTTTATCAATATATTCTTCATTTTCTAAATATTTTTCTATTATTTCATTATGAATATCTATAAATGTAACATTAGTAATATCTGAAAATTCAATATTAATATTTTTATTTTTGTTATAACAACATACACCAGTTATCACTTTATGAGTTCTACCTGATAATGTTTTTATCATATTGTAAGCATCTAGCTTATTTTTAGGCTTACCATATACTATATTATTAAGTTCAACAATAGTATCTGCACTAATAACTATATCATCTTCGCATAATTTATTAATTATAGCATTAGCTTTTTCTTTTGCAATATATAGTGGTGCATCTTGTATAGGTATGTTATTTGGGATAATTTCTTCAATATTAGCAGGTATGATTTTAAAATCTTTTATATAAATAGATAATAGCTCTTTTCTTCTTGGGGAAGCACTTGCTAAAATAAAATTATAATTTTTCATATTTTTCCCAATTACATAATTTGATAATCTTATTATTTTTTGTTAATATTAATACAGCAATATTAAACTTTTTACAATAGTTTGTTATATCATCAATATCTAAAAGATAAAAAAGTGTAGCAAAACCATCAGATTTTTCTGCCATTTCAGATATAACACTTACAGATTTATAATTATTTACAGGTTCAAAAGTTATGCCTGAAAAAATATGATTTATATATTTATCTTTTTCTATAAAATATCTTTCATAATTACCACTGGTTGCAACAGCCATATTTTCAATATTTATTATGCTTAAAGGTTTTGTTTTATTATTAGGGTCAATAATACCAGTTTTAAAGTATTCTTTATGTTTTTTACCTGATATATATAAATCACCACCAGCATTTATTATAAAGTTATTTATGCCTTTATTTTTCATAAATAAGACTGTTTTATCAATAATGTATCCTTTTGCGTTTGCACTAAAATCAATAAGAGCAGGGCTTTTTTTAATAAAATAATTATCATTAAGTATAATATTATTGAAACCAGCATTATTTTTTGCGTTTATAATTTCTTTTGTAGATGGGATATGATATAGACCTTCTGAAAAACCATATAATGATGATACTGTATACGATGTTGGGTCATATTTTTTGTTAATATTATAGTAGAAAATAGACCTTTTATATATTTCAAGTGTTTCTTTTGATATATTTATTTTTTCATTAATACTAGCATTATTTATATTTTTTTCATCATTTACAATTATTTCTGATAAATTATTAATATATTTATTTATATCATTAAGGTCTTTTGCATATTTTTCTTGTATTGTAATATCAATTATTGTTCCAAGTGAAAAAAAATGATAAGTTACAAAATTATCTTTTGAGCATGCAGTTATTATATTAAATAAAAATATAAGTAAAATAACTTTTTTCATTTTTTATTTATGCAGTTCTTCCAACCATTGCAAGAGCTAATGAGATAAGGGCTTTTTTATATTCATTATCTTCAAAAATATCAAGTGAAGTAAGTGATTTATTAATATATTCATCAGCTATATTTTCAGATATTTCTTTAATATTATATTTTATCATAATATCTTTTAATATTTTTAAATCATCATTATTTCTTTCTTTTTTATTAAACATTTCTGTAATAATATTTTTTTCGTTATTGTCTGATTTTTCTAATGTTTTAATCACTGGAAGTGTTAATTTACCTTCAAATAAATCTGTTCCATTTTTTTTGCCAGTAGTTTCAGGATTACCCATATAATCTAAAATATCATCTGTCATCTGAAATCCAAGACCTAAATAATACCCAAAATCTTTTAAAGCTTTTATTTTATTTTCATCTACTTCTGCAAGCCTGCCACCTATTTCACATGCAGCAGAAAAAAGCACAGCAGTTTTTCGTGTAATAATTTGTATATAATCATCAAAAGTAAGATTTATATCGCCAGTTTTCAAAAGTTGTATAACTTCTCCCTCGCTCATTGTAAGGGCAGCAGAAGAAAGTATCATCTGCACTTGTTTTGCTCCATATTCTGTGAGAGTTATATAACTTCTTGAATATAGAAAATCACCACATAAAACAGCAACATCATTACCATATAGACTATTTGCAGTAGGGCGTTTTCTTCTATATTTTGCACCATCAATAATATCATCATGTAAAAGTGTTGCTGTATGTATATATTCTATAACAGCACTCATAGCTGGTATATTTTCCCCATTATAGCCACACATTCTAGCAGATAATGCTAAAAATACAGGACGCAGTCGTTTCCCTCCACTTGAAAGTAAATATAATATTACTTCATTGATTAATGGAACAGAAGTCTTTATATCATCTTTTAAAAATTGTTCTACTTTTTCAATATCTTCTTTTACAAGGTTAAGAGCATCTTTTGCTGTCATACATTTCTCCATCACTTTTGTCAAAAATACCATATCTTATTTATTTAATAAATTCTAGTATTTTTTGTGATTTATCGGAATTAAAATATAATCACTTTTATTATTTAATATTTTGCAGTTATTCAGAGCAAAGAAAGAATATAAATTATATATTTGTCGCTCTATTTTACATCTTGTAGTTTAAGGATATTATTAATTATTTTATAGATATATTTTTCTTGCTATTATTTTACTATTAAAAGGAATTGTAGGTTATACAAAAAGATTTTTATCTTGACATTACCCCCCCCCATTTGATACAATCACTATCATTTTTTTAAATAATGGAGGTAAAAAATGAAAAAGTCTTTATTACTTATTTTAGCATGTTTTTTTGCTGTTTTTATGCTTGCTGGCTGTGATGATTCATCAGATGATAATACACCAGCATTAGACCCTTTGCCAGAGATTTCATCTCTTAAAGGCACTTATAATATAGAGTTCTTCTATACAGATGGTGGTAACGCTGCTGTTGTAACTACTGATTGCAACAAAGTAACAGAATATGTTGGTAGCAATGTTAAACAATGTTCAAATTCTGCACAAGATACTGTGGACTACCAAGGCAAAATGACATTAGATGTATTAAGTGATGGTAGTGTGAAAATCATTAGTAAAATTCAAATGGCTGGTGGAGCATTTGAAAATACTCCATTAGGTAAAGTTGCTAAAAATAAAGGTGCAAATTATCAATATACAGTATATTCTATTATTCCAGCTAATGCTATATCTTCAACAAAAATCAATGACCCTGCAACTGGTAAAAATGTAAAAGGGACTACTGGTAGAAATGCTGTTGCTTTAACATCAGCAAAAGCACAAAATTCAACATACGAATTTACTTATGATGCAACAAATGATATATTGATAAACAATATTAAAGATACTTCAACAGGTATAGTTACAGCTAATGTTGTTATCCGTCTAAAAAAAGAAAAAGAAACTGTTGATGATCTTGATGCAAATACACCATTTGATAAACCTGTTATAGATAATTTTAATTATGATATAAATTACAGTGAAAATACTACTGATAATAATTTAATAGGTGCATACGATATAAGTTCTCTTTCTTTGAGTGGCACTGCACAAAATATTGACAGTAATGATTTTGCAAGAATTAATGAAGATAACAATAATTTATTACTTCATTTAGGTGTAAAAGAACTTATTGATAGTGTTGGTAATATTTATGTATATTCAGAAGACCCTGAAACATTAATGAAGAATGGTTTAACTGTTAGCGAGAAAGATGGTAAAACAGTAGTTGATTTTAAATTAGGTGAATTAGCAAATATTGATATGACTAGAAATTTAGCATATACAACTACACAAGGAATTGGTGCAAAACAAGAAAATATTTCAGCATTAATTAATGATAATAAAAATATTACAACACAAACTACTGCTTTTGATGTTGCTATAACTCACATAGGGGGGGGCAACAAGTATTATAGTTTTACTTTCTATTCAGGTGTATCTGAAGAACTTGGTCTACCTGCTGGCAGTTATGTTGGTTTAAGTAGTGCAGAAGTTGATGATATTACTTTTACATCTACTCCAAGTGAATGTTCAACTGATAGCACAAAAACAACATGTAATGTTAAAGTTGAATTTGCAGAAAATAGTAATTTTGATGCTACTGTCCCAATGATTGTTCTTATAAATGAAGTGGATAGTAATGGTGCAAATCCAACTGGTGTATCAACATTAGGTTTATTAAAACTTGATGTTCAATAATACAATTTAATAGTTATATTTATATAAAGTGGCAGATTTTCTGCCACTTTTTTTATTTTCTTTAATCCTATTTCAAAAATCATTATAAAATATTTTTATTAGCATATTTTTATCTTTTATAGCGGATAAAGTTAAAAGATATTAATTTTTATATTTCTTCAAGCAAAAAACATTTTTTTTACAAAAAGTCTTTTTTATAGACAGTTTTATTGAAGAAATATTTTTATATTAATAAGTTTTTGGGTTTTATTATAAAAAACTTTCTTTATTTAATATTATAAATTATTACAATTATTTTTAAAAAGTTGTATAAAACAATTTTTAATATGTATCTAAATAACTTAATTTTATGTGTAAGAATTTCATAGCTAAATATTAGTTATTATGCAGTATAATTTTGTATATCTAAAAATATGGTTTATTATCTAAATATATAATAGATGGAATATTAGAAATACTTGTTTAATGGTTCAATATTTTATTGAATATGCTATATTTTAAAAATATAAGGTATAGATTGATTAAATCTATACCTTACTATTATTTACTTATGATTTTATGGATTAGTTGTATATGGAGTATTATCTACATCTTTTGCTGGTGGGTCATTTAATATACCTTGTTCTATAATTTTTAATCTCATACGAACTGTGTTATTATTATCGCCATAAGTCATATCATTATAATTAGTATGGTCTTTTGGTCTATATTCTATTTGGCTTGTTCTTATTTTTTCATCATCTTCTTCACTTAGACCAATTAAACCAACTTTTGTAAAAGCACTTTCTAGACCAATAGAACCATCATCTTGTGCATAATCATCGCTTGTAAGTTTATAGTCTTCTTTAAAATAATATAAATTGTTAGTATAATTATTTGATGATTCTAAAAAGCATTGTTTTAATTTGCTGTTATTTGCTATTTGGACTTTTACTATAATAGGGATAACAACATCTAAATCACTTTCTAAACTAGGGTTTGTAACCATTTCACCAGCAAAATCTTCACCACCACGATATATTGTATCGCCACAATAGATACTTTCTATTCTATAATAACCAATATATTTTACTGCACCATCAACACTTGTGCAACTTTTAGGATTATTTATTCCTTCTTCTCTTGGGTCGCATAAAGTATATTGAGTATTTATATCATCAATAGTTGCATTATCTGATATTGATTTTAAATTATCATCTATTTTTTGTATTGAATTAATAGTATATGTTTCATTATTATATGTAGTTATGAATGGTTCATTAAATTTAATTGTTATACTATCATTATCAACACTATATTCTGGAATATCAATTAATGGTATTTGCTTTGCATAATCGCCAGATGTATCATACCCAGCATATTTTAAACCATAATTATATGTTAATTGCGTTGTATTGTCATTATACCATAAGTTCATAGCCCCTTGAAGTGTATAAATATCTAATACATTTGTCTTTTCAGGGTTCACAGTATAATCTAATGGTCTATAATTACCATTAAATGTCTCAGGTTTATTTGTATCAATACTTGTTCTAGTATCTGATTTATAAGGAATAGGACCAGTAACATCTTTTTCTTCTAAACAGCCACTTATCAATGTTATTATGAATATAGAAATAATTAATATTGTTACTTTATAGTTATTTTTCATCATTATTAACCTCATTTATTAGAAATTAGCTTGTAATGCAACCATTGCTGTAAGTCGTTGCATAAAGCCCACTTCTGCCACTATATTAAAGTATCTAATCGGCTGGAACATTATACCAGCATTAAGTGTCCACGGTGAAGCATATTCTGCATTTGCTCTGTATTTTGATGTAACAGATAATGGTTCTGTTTGACCTATAATAGTGCCAGCAGGTAAATTTACAGTATATGAGCCAGATACTTCATTACCCATAGGCATATATGTATATTGTCCGCCAAACATTGCAGCAATAACCATATCTTTTGGTAATGGAACATTTACACCAACTCTTGCTCCCACAATTAATGTTTCTATTGGTTTATCTGTTGAATTAGTAAATGACCAAGCATAATTGCCATTAATAACAGCAAATGGGACAACTCTTCCTAATCTGAACCCGTAAGATAGAGCAGCACCTATTGCACCAGTATCTGCTTTAACTTTAAGTGCTTGTTTTAGCATATATCCATTAGGCATTACAGCATTACCATCTGCAACAGCTGTGAATTTACTTGTAACATCAGTGTGCATATATACACCAAATATAGACATAAATGGCAAAATATTTATACCAGCTCTAAAACCATAAGAGTTAGTTTCTACTTTTGCATTTTCCATTCGCACACTCATTGCATTACTTTCTGTCATAAATGCGTCATGAAATCCCCAACCATGTGCATTTGTAATGTTCTGTGGTATCTCCATGTGGTAATATATACCTGCGATAAAAAACGGTTTTGGTGCAGTAATACCATTTGCTCTTGCCTGCTTGCCTAGTATTGGAAGATAGTCTTCTACAATGTGAGCTCTTGGTATTGGTGTTCTTTTTTTTGCAGTAACAGCAGTATCTTTTTCTACTGTATCTGAAGATGGTTGCTGATTTTGTGCTAGTGTTACATTAGCATAAAATAAAATACATGCTAATGCAGTAAATAAAACTGTGATTTTCCTCATCCTAATAAAACCCCATAAAAATATTTTGTATATAAAAAACATTAAAATAATATATTATTTATTTATTTATGTCTAGTAAAATAATTGCTTTATTTGTTACAATTTATAGTTTTGTTTCTAATGAATATTAGAACTTAAAACATAACTTTTATACCAGTAAATATTATAAAACTGTTAATATATTTCATTTCTACAAAAATAGAAGAATATTTATAAATATCAAGCTCTGCTCCAAGCACCATATTAATATTTTTATCATAATTTTCCATATACTGTATTGTTATATTGTTATCTTTTGATGATATTCCTGTCATTAAATATTCATTAGGTATTGAAATATTAATATTTTCTATCATTAAGCCATTATTAAAAAGTGTTGTATAATCTGCACCAGTATATATATTTAATTTAAAATTTTCATTAAATGCAATATAAGTGCCAGCCTTTAATGTAAAAGAAGCATTATAAAACATATCTTCATAACTTGAAGATGATGTTAAGCCAAAGCCTGCTTTTAATAAAACATAAGGTGTATATTTTTTAATAGTCCATTCATAATTTGTCTCAAAACCTGCCATATAAATTTGTTCATCACTTTTCTTTGAAATAATATCTGAATAATCTTTTATTAGTAACATATTATTATCTTTATGTATGTTATATTTTATATTTAGTTTACTAGTCCTATATGTATAGTTTATGAATATCTTAAAAAATGGAGTAATATATATACCAGCTTCGCTTTTTATACCGTTACTAGATTTATTTATGTCTATATTATCAAGCATAAATCTTTGATATGTTGTGCTTTTTGATATTGCATTAAATCCATCAGTATTACTATATTCATAACCTATACTTATAGTAAAAGGTTGTTTTTTTATAAAACCTTTTTTCTCTAATTTGTCATTAAATAATGGTAGGGTATATCCATAAGATGAATGAATAAAACACTGGCACAATATAAGCGTGATTATAATGTTTTTTAAAAATGTAAATACCATGATTATATTAATTTATTCATAGAGCCAGTTTTATATTCTTCTAAATCAATACACACAAATATAAAACCTTGCGATTTAAGGAAAGAGATAATATTATTACGAATATCTATATTATTAATTATTTCTTTAATATGTTGTTCTGATGCTTCTATGCGGGCTATTTGATTATGGAACCTTACTCTTGCACTATTAAAGCCAAGAGAATGTATATAACTTTCGCTTTTAGATATTATTTCTATCATTTCTTTACTTATTTCCATATTGTATGGAAACCGTGAAAAATAGCATGCAAAAGATGGTTTAGCATAATTTAGACCTGCTTGTTTTAAAAGGCTTCTAATATCATTTTTTGTAAGTTGTGCCATATCAAGCGGACTTATTGCACCTAATTCCTGCACAGCTTTAAACCCCGGACGAAAATCTTGCCTGTCATCATAATTTGAACCTTCAATAATAGTTTCAAACCCATCGTTTTCAGCCATTTTTTTAAGTATGGAAAACATATATTTTTTACAAATATAACATCTTTGTTTTGGATTATATTTTATATCTTCTATGTCCTTTAATGGTTCAATAGATATTACTTTATGTGAAATATTTAATAATGATGCTGTTTTTTCTGCCTCTTGAAGTTCTGAAATAGGGTATAAGTAAGAATGAAAAGTATATGCTTTTGTTTTAATATGATATTTTGAAAGATAATATAAAAGCAGGGTAGAATCTGTGCCGCCAGAAAAAGCAACGGCACATGATTTAAACCTTTTTAAAATATTAATTAATTTTTCTTCTTTATCTTTTAATGTCATTAGAGATTATAGTATGTTGCAAATAAAGCAACAATAGTCATTATTATTGTATATGGCAATGCAAGTTTTAACATCTGCACATAAGATAATCTTATTAATGGAGCAAGTGTGGAAGTTAATAAAAATAAAAATGCAGCCTGCCCATTAGGTGTTGCAACAGATGGGATATTTGTCCCCATATTAGTAGCAACAGCAAGTTTATCAGCTTGTAATTGGTCTATTATACCAGCTTTTAGTGCATTAACAACTTCTGTAATATATACTGTTGCAACAAATACATTATCACTGATAGCTGAAAGGATACCATTTGCAGCAAAAAAGGCTAATATTTGATGTGTGCCGTCCATGTTAAAAACTACATCAATGATAGGTTTAAATAAATTTTGGTCTGCAATAACTGCTACAATTGTAAAAAATACTACTAAAAGAGCAGTAAAAGGAAGTGATTCTGTAAATGCTTCGCCAAAATGATGTTCTTCAATTATCCCTGTAAATGATGTAACTAATATTATTATACTTAAACCAACAAGACCTACTTCTGCTAAATGCAGAGCCAGTGCTATAATTAAAAATACACCAGCAACAGCCTCTACAATATATCTGCCAATAGTTTTACTATCCATATTTTCAGATGTTTTTTTAACTTCTGCTTCCAAAACTTGACGGACATTTTCAGGCATTTGGTAGCCATAACCTAAAATTTTTGTTACTTCTGTCAGAACACATGTTATAAGACCAGCGAAAAAAACTGGAACAGAAACAGGGGAACATTCTTTAAAAAACTGAATAAAATCCCAACCCATTTGCTTACCAATAATTAAATTTTGTGGCTCTCCAACTAATGTTAATGCACCGCCTAATGCTGTCCCAACAGCAGCGTGCATCATTAAATTTCTTAAAAAACCACGAAAATTTTCTAAATCGTTTTTGTCAATTTCATCAATACCATCATCATCTTTAATAGATTTTGCTTGCCTATCACCTTTGCTTGACGCATATTTATGATATATACCATAAAAACCATAAGCAACAGTTATAACAACCGCTGTTACAGTAAGTGCATCTAAAAAGGCAGATAGAAATGCACCAAGAAAACAAAATATTAATGATAATAATATTTTAGAACGGATACTTACTAAAAGACGAGTAAAAATAAAAAGTAGCAACTCTTTCATAAAAAAGATACCTGCTACCATAAACATAAGTAATAACAACACCGGAAAGTTATCTACTACATGCTCATAAACATGGTTTGCAGAAGTCATACCAATAACAACTGCTTCTATTGCTAGTAAACCACCTGATGGTAAAGGATAACAGACTAATGCTAATGCTAATGTAGAAATAAATTCTGCCATTAACACCCAGCCAGCTACAAATGGATTAATAGCAAATAAAATAGGGTTAATGATAAGATATGATATAATCAAAAGTTTATACCATTTTGGAGTTCTGCCTAAAAAATTAGAGCCTATTGCAGATAATACACTTTGTTTTACACCTGAATTTTCGTTCATCTTCATTTTTTCTCTCCCAAGATAAAACAATTATTATAGTATATTATTATATTTATACTATATTATTAATAAACTTATATTTTTATTGCAAGAGAAAATTTACAGCATTATCTTTTTTTACTCTTAAAGTAAAGGTGAGAAATTATCTTAGCTTGTATTTTTTATATTTATAAGATATGGTCTTAACAGTGAGAGTGAGACTTGCCCTAAACGGTTAAATCACAATCACAGCACGCATATACTAGGCGGAAAATAGGCTTACTCCCAAATCAAAATAATTTGATAGGGGGTTAATATGTTTGAATTATACGCATTTTATTTTGCTATTAAATTCTTATATATAAAACTTAAAAACCGCCTATATTAATTATATAGACGGTTTAAAACAAGAAAACAATGTTTAGCCGTTTAGGTACTAATCTGCCTAGTCCCTGCGTGCTACATTTAATATAATAAATATTTCATATAAGTCAAGCCTTTTTACACAGCATTATCTTTTTTTACTCTTAAAGTTAAAGATAAGAAATTATATCAACTTGCATTTTTTATATTTATAAGATATGGTCTTAACAGTGAGCACCCGAACGGGTTTAAACTCACCAGCACGCAAAATATAGATTAGGCTGTTTGTTCACCAACTTCTAAATTTTAAATTTATAAGGGGGTGTGCGTATGTATGAAATATATGCTTGTTTTACAGCTATTATTTTCATCTATACAATAATAAAAAACCGCCTATAAACATAGACGGTTTTAAACTAGTCTGATAGTTTAGCCCGTTCGGGACTTAATAGTAAATGGTCTAGTCCCTGCGTGCTACTACTAATATAATAAATATTTCATATAAGTCAAGTATTTTTATACAGCACTATTTTATTGCCTTTTTTACTCTTAAAGTTAAAGATTGAGAAAAATTTTTTATTTAGATATATATTAGATAAAATAATTAATAGAGTTTATTTATTTTAAACTGCCAATTATCATCACTATCATTTATAAAATCGTATTCTAATATTTCATCAATCATATTAGGACGGCTTTCATGGTTAAATGTAATAACTTTTGCTTTACGGGCAATCATTTCATCATTAGTTACATATTTAGCAAGAGAAACAATTACTTCATCACCAACTTGACAGCTTCTTGCAGCAGCTCCATTTAAACATACAACTCCACTGCCTTTTTCTCCCGGTAAAACATAAGTGCTTATCCGTGTGCCACTTGCTTTATTCCAAATATATACAAACTCCATAGGGCGAATACCAGCCTTACGCAGTATATCTTCATCTATTGTAATACTACCATGATAATGTAATGCACTTTCTGTTATTTTTATCCCATGTAGTTTTGCAGATATAACTTCAATAAGCTCCACCAATAAGCCTCCCAAAAGATAGTAGAATAGGTATATATTAAATCATATAATAAATCAATTGAAATAATTATAAATTTATACTATATCTTAATTTAGTAAGTGGAGGGTAATATGGAATATATTGCTGATTCATACTATATCCTTACATTTTTAATTGTTGCTTCGTTTTGTGCAGGCTTTATAGATAGTATTGCAGGTGGTGGTGGTTTTTTACTTGTGCCAGCATTAATGTTAGCTGGACTTTCTCCAACTATGGCGGTTGCTACAAATAAAATGCCAGCAGTATTTGGAACAGCAACAGCGGCATATAATTTTATTCGTAGTTCAACTGTAATATGGCCTATTGCTCTTGTTGGGCTTGTATGTGCATTTCTTGGTGGTATGGCAGGTTCTAATATTAATTTAGGGCTTTCTCAGGATACTTTAAATAAAATAGTTCTTTTTATTCTGCCAATTGCAGCGATTGTTACTTTTATTCCTAAAAAAAACTTAAAAAGTAGAACAACAGATTTTACTAAAAAAGAGTTATATATTGTAGCACCATTTATTACTTTTATTTTAGGAATATACGATGGTTTTTTTGGACCGGGTATGGGAACATTTCTAATTATAGCATTTTATTCTATTCTTGGTATAAATATGGTAAATGCTTCTGCTGTTTCAAAAATAGTAAATTTTGCATCAGGCGCTGGGGCATTAGTAATGTTTTTAAAAGCAGGGCAGGTGGTTATTATTATTGGTATTCCACTTTTAATTGCAAATATTCTTGGTAGCTATATTGGAAGTAAAATGGCTATAAAAAATGGTCAGGCTTTTGTTAAAAAAATATTGATAATAGTATTTATAATAATGTTTATATCTTTAATTATTAAAATTATTCAGGTATAAAAATCTTTAATCATTAATATAATATATATTTTTGTCTGTTATAGTCTGTTTATAATTTATTTAATTTTTATAAAAAAATACCCCTGTTGTATATACAGGGGTTCTTGCATCTTTTACAAGATTATATTTATTTTACTCTATTTGCACTGCCTAAAACATTTTCGTTTTTAGCTTTATATGCTTTTACAAGTTCACTTCTTGCATTACCAAGATATTTTCTAGGGTCAAATTCTCCCGGTTGAGTTGCAAGTGTTTCTCTTACTTTTGCAGTAAAAGCAAGACGACCATCAGAGTCAATATTGATTTTACATACTGCTGATTTTGCAGCTTTTCTTAATTGGTCTTCTGGAACGCCAACAGCATTTTCCATTTTGCCACCATATTTATTTATTAATTCCACATATTCAGGAAGAACAGAAGATGCACCATGTAAAACAATAGGGAAGTTTGGTAATCTTTTTTCGCATTCTTCTAATATATCAAAACGAAGTGGTGGAACACTTTCTCCCGGTTTTAATTTAAATTTGTATGCACCGTGAGAAGTCCCTATTGAAATAGCAAGAGAATCAACACCTGTGCGTTTAACGAAATCTTCCACTTGGTCTGGGTCAGTATAGTGAGAATGTTCGCTTTGAACTTCATCTTCAATACCAGCAAGCACGCCTAATTCGCCTTCAACAGTAACATCAAATTGATGAGCATAATCAACAACTTTTTTAGTTAGTGCAACATTTTCTTCATAAGGTAAATGAGAGCCATCAATCATAACTGATGAAAAACCTTTTTCAATACAGTCTACACAAAGCTCATAACTATCCCCATGGTCTAAATGTAAAGCTATTGGTATGCTACAACCTAATTCTTTTGCATATTCAACAGCACCAACTGCTAAATAGCGTAATATTGTTGCATTAGCATAATTTCTAGCACCTTTTGATACTTGTAAAATAACCGGAGATTTAGTTTCAGCACAAGCCTGAATAATTGCTTGAATTTGTTCCAAGTTATTAAAGTTGTATGCAGGAACTGCATAACCATTTTTCATAGCATCTGCAAACATTTCTTTTGTGTTCACAAGACCTAATTCTTTGTAAGAAACTGCCATTAGAGTATCCTCCTTTAAATTAAAACATTGATACATTCATTTTTATTTCATCAAGTTTTATTTTTACACCATCAGTATTATCATAGGAACAATTTGGGATAATCATAGTAAAAGTTTTTAATCCATAATGTTCAAAAAAACTTTTTGCCCAGTTTATAGCCATATCCCCATGACTTCTGTCTGCTGACTTTTGAGTTAAAATAAAAAACATTTTTTTGCCTTCTTCAAATCTGCTTTTATGTTCTGATGTTTTTAAACAGTAAAACCTATCAGTTAAGATTTTAGCAAGGCTTGATATAAAGCCCATAATATTTGGAGAAATAAGAATAATTTTATCTGCTGATAAAAGTTTAGAATAGAGTGTAGAAATATCATCTTTAATAACACAAAGGCTATTATTTTTTTTACATAAGCGACATGAAGTGCATGGTTTCATTTCAAGTTGTCTAATATGTATAACTTCACATTCTTCACCATACTTCATCATTAAACTTTCAGCAATATATGTTGAATTACCACTTTTTCTAGGGCTTGCATTAATTATTAATATACTCATAATAAATATATTATTATATTGTTTTATTTCTTTCAAGTTATATTTTATTTTAATTGAAATATTTTACCATATTTATAAAAATTACTATTAAATATAGCGGATATATATTGAAAATAAAGATTATTATTGAAGTTTTAAAACCATTTATTTTTTATATTTTGAATTTAAAAGATTATCATTAACTTTTGAATGACCCATTACAATAGCATTTCTATTTTCATAGTCTTCTATCATTTTAGATAGTTTTTCAAGCTCATCACCCTCTGGCGTGCCTGGAACTGCATGAAACATTAAGGTATCTACTCTATTTAATGCCGCTAAAAATTCTCTTTCATTATTAATTTTATTAATCATAACTGCTCCCTACATTATTTTATAATTAATGAACCATCAACAGGTATATCATTTTCAATAGGCATCGGATATGAACCGAACCTGTCTGTATACATAAAGCCACCGTCCTGCTGTGGATAATAAACATATTTTAATAATATATGTTTGCATTTATCATAATCTATCTGAAATACTATATTTTTATAAAAATAAGTTTTTAAATTGCTTAAAGAATGTATATCTGTAATAATATTTCCATTATCATATTCACACTCTAATGACATATTTAAGTTTGTCATAAATGTGCTACTTACATTTTTTATAGCAGTTGTAATGTAACCATCAGATGTGTTATAATATATGCTTATATCTCTATTACTTATGTTATTTTTATAAAGACTGTCTAGATTATCATAGCCTATTAATGTTCCAGAGCAGCCTGTTATTAAAATCGTAATCAATAAAAAATAGATATAATTATTTATTATCTTCTTTTTTTCCTTCATCTTCAATATTTTCAGTTTTAACATCTACAACTTGTTCGTCAGCTTTTTTCTCATTTTCATTATCAGATTTCTTTTTATTAAAACCAAATTTTAAGTTGCCTTTTATCGCCTCTATTTCTGTTTCCATTTCTTCAATTTTTTCAGCAATCTGCATAATAGAGCTGTATTCTGGTTCAAAAAGCGATGCGTCTATTTCACCTTGCTGAATAAGTTGAAGTAGGCGTTTACTTATTTTGTGCATTTTCTCATTATATGTTTTATTAAATGAGTTGATTTCTAATTTTAAACGAGAAATTTTATAAACTTTTGCTGTTTCTTCTGTAACATTATTAAGTGTTTTTGCAAACCAATCTTTTCCCTCAGATTTATCCATAACTATCCCCCTGTTATTTGACTAACTAAATCAATTATTCTATTATTCATCATATATAATAATATAATTAATGTCCAATTAACTGCAATAGAAATTATTAAAAGTAAAATAAGCATATTAATAATTGATATTTTTTTCTTCTTTTTTTTATATAATATAATACCACTTCTATTATCTTGTTCATCTATTTTTTTAAAGTAATATTCAAATGAAGAATCATATACATGTATCCATGGTCCATCAATGCTGGCAATATAATCGCCTGCTAATATTGAACCTGTTTTAATTCCAAGAACAATATCATCATAAGATAATTTTGTTTTTATAAATCCACCATTAAGATGAACTTTAAACTGTGAACTTTTTTCAGAAATATTATATTCTGCACCACAATAGGAACATACAGCTATGCCTTTTTTTATATTTACAATTTGATTAAAGCATTCTGCACAGAGTATTCTCAATTTTGCCACCGTTTATAGCAATTATTTTCTATTCCTAATACATCAAGCACTTTACCTGTTACAAAGTTCACTAAATCATTAATAGTTTCAGGTTTATTGTAAAATCCCGGTGATGCAGGTATTATTATAACCCCTGATTTAGATAATTTTGTAAGATTTTCTAAATGTATAGTTGATAAAGGCATTTCTCTAAAAAGAATAATAAGCGGACGCCTTTCTTTTAAAGCCACATCGGCACATCTTTCAATTAATGAATTACTTATCCCATTAGCACTTCTACCAACAAAACCCATAGATGCTGGTGCTATAATGTAATGTTCTATTTTAAAAGAACCACTTGCAACAGCTGAACTTAAATTATTATTATCATGTATTATAATATTTTCTATGCTATTTAATTTATACATTTCTTCTATACTATTATATATAATACCTGTTTCTGCCTGAGCATTTGCAATAGCTTCATTAGTTGCAGATGTATGGACTTCATATCCTGCATTTTGTAATGCTTTTATTATCCCAAAACCATAAAGGATACCACTTGCACCAGTTAAAGCAACAAATGAACGCTTCATTATTTACCTACCCATATATCTATAATTGTAAATACCATTATTGTAATGCTGATATAAGCATTCAGATTAAAAAATGCCATATTAAGTTTTGATAAATCATCTTTTGATACTATACTATGTTCATAAGCCATTAATGCACCAGAAATTAATACACCTGCCAAATAAATATAGCCTAAATTTGCAAAAGCTATTAGTGAAATAAATAAACATACAGCAACAAGGTGTAGTATTCTTGCAATAATTAATGAACCACCAATTCCAAAAAGAGCAGGTATGGAGTGCAAGCCTTCTTCTCTATCATATTCTATATCTTGGATAGCATATAATATATCAAACCCAGCTACCCATAATATAACAGCACCACCTAATATAAAAGGTGCCACATCAATTGTGCCAGTTACTGCAATCCACGCACAAACTGGTGCAAGACCTAATGCTATACCTAGTATTATATGGCAGAAGTTAGTAAATCTTTTTGCATAAGCATATAATAGGAATATTAATACTGGAATAGGTGAGAGTATGGCTGTTAATCTATTAAGCATAAATGCAGCAATAAAATATATAATAAGGCTTATTAAAATATAGAATAATGTAGCTTTTTTAGATATATTTCCAGCTGGTATTTCCCTTGAAGCAGTTCGTGGATTTCTAGCATCAATTTCAGCATCAGCATATCTATTAACACCCATAGCAGCACTTCTTGCTCCAACCATTGCTACAATTATCCATAAAATAATATTCCATGATGGAAGCCCACCAGCAGATAAAAACATACCTGTAAATGCAAAGGGAAGTGCAAAAAGAGAATGTTCTAATTTTATCATTTTTATAAAAGATAAAAAACTTTTCATTAAATTACCTCATAAATTATATACTAATAATATTGCTTAACGCATCAATAAAATCATCGCTATCATTTAAACTTTCTGCTCTAACAATATTTTTACCAGCTTTTTTTAAGATTGGTATTAGCTGTTCATCAAGTTCAATTAATGTTTCTATATGGTCAGAGATAAAAGAGATAGGGACAATAATTATATTATCAATATTTTTTTCTTTATAACTTTCAAGTGTTTCTATCATTGATGGTTGTAGCCATTTAACAGGACCTACTTTGCTTTGATATGCTATATCAAATGATACAATACCTGATATTTTATTGATTATTTCTATATGATTTTTTACTTGCATTGGATATTTATCGCCTTTTACTATATAGCTTAATGGCACAGAGTGTGCAGAATAAAGTATATGGCAGTCTTTTATATTTTTATTTAACTTTTCTGCTGCACGAAGTATCCTTTTAGATATAGCATAACAATATTTTTTATTTTCATACCAGTGTGGTATAATAACACTTTTATATTTATTATTACCAGCTATATTATATATTTTTGCAAGTCTATTAAAGCATGCACCAACAGTTGTTAGTGAATATTGCGGATATACTGTTGTGAATATTACTTTTTCACACTCTATATTTTTAAGCATTTCAAGAGCTTCTTCAAAAAAAGGATGATAATAACAGTTAGCTTCTATTATAGTTAGTTGCCTTTCTGTTTTTTCTATATATGTTTTTTCAAGAGCTTTAAATATTTTTCTATGTATTATATTTTGTGGGGAAGCACCATCATAACCCATTTTTAAATATTCTGGTGCTAGCTTTTTTGAGCGTTTTTTAGCTATTTTTTTAGCAATAAATTTTTGCATCATATTTCCAATATGAAAATTTATTATGTCTCTATCAGAAAAAAGATTAAATAAAAATGGTTCAATAGCTTCAATACTGTCTGGTCCGCCCATACCCATTATAAATAATACATCTTTTTTCATGCTAATCCTTTAACAACATCTACTAAATATTTTACATTTTCAACAGGTGTAGCAGGCATAATGCCATGACCTAGATTAAAAATATGGCTTGGGCATAATTTTCCATCATTAATTGCCATGTCTGCATATTTTTTAATAGATGCTTTATTAGAAAATAATATAGCTGGGTCTAAATTGCCTTGTAATGTAAATTTATTTCCAAGCCTTTCATTTGCTTCTTTTAAGCTTATTTTCCAGTCAACACCAATACAAGCACAATTTAATTCTTTTATAGTATTAAAATATGATGCACCATCTTTTGCAAAATATATAAAAGGTGCAGAAATACTTTCACTTATTTCTTTAACATAAGGGAAAACCATTTCTTTATATTCTTCTGGGGAAAGAATACCAGCCCATGTATCAAACATTTGAATTGCAGCACAGCCATGTTTAACTTGATTTTGTAAATATTTAATAGTATCTTCTGTTAATTTTCTCATTAATAAGTGAAAAATATTTGGGGTATTTAACATCATTTTACGGATTTCTAAAAATGATTTAGAGCCAGCACCTTCTGCTATATAGCATGCAAGAGTAAATGGAGCACCAGAAAAACCAATCAAAGGAACATTTAATTTTTTCACAAGCAAATCTATTGTTTTATATACAAATGGCACATCACTTTCTGGATTAAAATGTTGTAATTTATTAATATCTTCTATTGTTCGAACAGGGTTAGTTAGAAAAGGTGCAGGATTAAAATTTAACTCTATACCAATAGGTTCAATAGGAATTAAAATATCAGAAAATAATATGGCAGCATCTACACCTAAAATATCAATAGGTTGTAATGTAACTTCACATGCCAGTTCTGGTGTTTTGCATAATTCTAAAAATGATACTTTTTTACGAACCTGCATATATTCAGGCATATATCTTCCAGCCTGTCGCATAAGCCATACTGGTGGACGCTCTGTTTTTTCTTTATTTAATGCTTTTAATAGTAAATCGTTGAAAGCCATATTGCACATCCTAAAAAAATTTTAATAAGTATATATGCTTGAATAAAAAATATCAAGTGGTTAAGAAAAATTTTTACTATTATTGTGAATTAAGAGATAAATCTTATAATTTTTAATAGTTACTCTTGATTATGTTATAGAATTTTGATATTGTTATGTTGCTTTTAATTATTAAAGCTATTTTTGAGGTGGATTGTGAAAAAATTTGATGTTCTTATTACCGACCACATAGCAGAGGAAGGTATTGAGATTTTAGAAAAAGCTGAAAGTATTAATTATGAAATCCGTGCAGGTATTTCTAATGATGAATTAAAACTTATTCTTGGCAATTATGATGCTGTTATTACTAGAAGTGGCACAACAGTAGATGCTGATTTACTTGAAAATACTGGCAAATTAAAAATAGTAGGTAGAGCAGGTGTTGGGCTTGATAATGTGGATATTGAAACTGCCAGCAAAAAAGGTCTTATAGTAATGAATGCACCAACAGGCAATACTTATGCTGCTGTTGAGCTTACTATGGGTATGATTTTAGCTGCATGCCGTAAAATTCCAGCTGCTAATCAGTCAGTTAAGGCGGGGCAGTGGGATAGAAAGAAATTTATGGGTATTCAGCTTTTAGATAAAATACTTGGAATTGTTGGCATAGGTAGAATAGGGGGCAATGTTGTTACAAGATGTAAAGCATTTGGTATGAAAGTGCTTGCATACGACCCTTATGTTAAACAATCGCGAGCAGAAAACCTTGGTGTTACTCTATGCAACTCTCTTGATGAAGTTATCTCACAAGCTGATGTTATCACTTTACATACTCCATTAACAGAAGAAACAAAAGGAATGATAGCAAAACCTCAATTTGATATGATGAAAGATGGCGCAGTATTTGTGAACTGTGCAAGAGGTGGTCTTGTTGATGAAGATGCTCTTTATGATGCAGTTAAAAGTGGTAAACTATTTTCTGCTGCAACAGATGTTTTTTCTTACGAACCACCAAAAGGTATGAAATTATTAGAACTTGATAATATATTTGTAACACCTCATATTGGTGCAAATACACATGAAGGTCAAAAAGGTGTTGCTGTTATTATATGCGAACAGATTGTTAATGCTCTTGAAGGCAGGTCTTATGCTAATGCTGTAAATATTCCTTATATGAAATCACTTCTGCCAGAAGAGTTACAGCGTTATTTTGAACTTGCAAGAAGTATGGGACGACTTGCCTCTCAATTTATTAATGGCAGGCCAGAAGAAATTAGATTTACAATGGTAGGTAAAAGATTTGAAGAAGATTTTGGGGAAAGAACATTTGATTCACCATTTAATTATCAACCATTTACTATTGCTGCATTAAAAGGATTTTTAGAAGTAGTGCTTGAAGATTCTGTATCTTTTATTAATTCTCCATATTTAGCAAAAGATAGAAATATTCATGTAATGGAGTCTAAAACTGACCATTACGATAAATATAATGATTTACTTGTATTAACTATTAAAACAAGTGATGGCAAAGAAACTACAATAGGTGGCACTTTATTTGCAGAAAATATTGGTAAAATTTTATTTATTGATAATTACACACTTGATTTAGAGGCAAGTGGTAATTATATCTATTTTAGAAATAATGACCGTCCGGGTATTGTTGGTAAAGTAGCCACTCTGCTTGGAGAAAATAATATAAATATTGCAAATTTTGGACTTGCTCGTGTAGGTAGTAAAGGAAGTGAAGCTATATCATTTGTGCTTGTTGATGATAAAGTGTCTTTTGATGTGGTAAAACAAATAGTTAATTTAGAAGATGTTATTGAAGCAAAATATATTAGAATATAGCATTAAAAATACTTTTGTATAAAAAAAGCGAAATTTTTTAAAATTATTTTGTTAAATAAAAATAGCGGATTAATTAGTCCGCTATTTTTTATATAAACATTATGCTTTATTTTCTACTTGTTTTTGCTGTTCTTTATTATATCTATCGCCAAAAACTTTTATTTTTGATAATTCTTTATTAAAATTATCTAGTTCAGATTTTGAAAATGTTATATTTACAGCTTTTATATTTTCTTGTAAATGATTTAGTTTTGTAGTTCCCGGAATTGGAACAATATATGGTTTTTGTGCTAAAAGCCATGCAAGAGCCATTTGTGCAGGGGTAGCATTTTTCTTATTGCCATATTTTTCAAGTAAATTAATAAAAGGTTTATTTTCTTCTAATGCTTGTGGTGTAAAGCGTGGTAATGTTCCTCTATTATCATTTTTAGGGTCAAAAACAGTATTTTTATCCATTAAACCTGCTAAATATCCTCTATTTAATGGACTATATGGCACAAATCCTATTCCTAATTCTTCAAGCACTGGAAATATCATTTCTGGTTCTCGCCACATAATATGATATTCACTTTGAATTGCTGTAACAGGCTGTTCTTTATGGGCTTTTCTAATAGTATCTGCACCAACTTCACATAAACCAAAGCATTTAACTTTTCCTTCTTTTATTAAATCTTTTACTGTGCCAGCAACATCTTCTATTGGCACTTTTGGGTCTAGCCTGTGCTGATAAAATAAGTCAATAGTATCAATTTTTAATCTTTTTAAAGACTCTTCTGCTACTTTTCTAATTTGTTCTGGTCTACTATTAAGTTTGCCATAATTATATTTGCCATTAACTATATCATGACCAAATTTTGTTGTTATGTGTATTTTATTTTTAAATTGAGAAAGGGCTTCACCTGTTAATATTTCATTAGTATGTGGTCCATATATTTCTGCTGTATCAAATAATGTAATGCCATAGTTGTATGCTTTATAGAGCAGATTTATCATTTCTTTTTTGTTAGGGATAGGACCACGGTTATAAGTCATTCCCATAACACCAAAACCTAATGATGATACTTCAAGAGAATACTTACCTTTTCCCAATATGCGTTTTTGAGATATTTTTATATCACTTGAATATGATATTTTTGGAATACTAGATACACCTGAAATACTTAATAATGCCATTAATTTTAAAAAATTTCTTCTATTCATTATCTTCCTCCATATTTATTTAGCTGTAAAACCACCATCAACGACTAATGCCTGCCCAGTCATAAAACTTGAACCAGAGCTTGCAAGCCATAATACTGCATTTGCTATTTCATCAGGCTTACCTAATCTACCCATTGGAATATCTCTTAAAAGTTCAGTTTCCACATCTTTATTTCTTTTAATAAGTTCTTCTGCCATAGGTGTTAATATTGCACCGGGACAAATTGCATTGATACGGATATTTTTTTGTGCATAATCAATAGCTGCTGTTCTTGTAAGTCCAATAACAGCGTGTTTGCAGGCAATATAAGCAGCTTGTCCCTGAAAGCCAGTTAAACCGCCTTGCGAAGATGTGTTAATAATTACTCCACCACCTTGTTTTAACATTTGTTCTATTTCATAGTGCATAAAATGCCATATACCATTTAAATCTACATTTATTGTTTTTGTATAGTCATTTGTAGATATTTGGTGCATAGGCATTTGCGGTGTTTGTATTCCTGCGTTATTAAATGCTATATCAAGATTTCCATAGTTAGTAACAATTTTTTCAACAGCTATTTTTACTTCTTTTTCATTTGATACATCACATTTTATAGAAATAACATCACAACCTTCATTTTGTAATTTTTTAGTTATATCATTTGTATCTTCAATATCTATAAAAGCAGTTTTTACACCTGCTTTTGCAAACATTACTGCTGTTGCATATCCAATACCTTGTTTTGCACCAGTTACAAGTGCTGTTTTTCCACTTATGCCGTAATACATTATTTTTCTCCATTATAATATTAATTTTTAAAAATATAATAAGAAAATATGAAAAATAATATATTGATTTATTTATAATTATTGCCTAATCCGCTTAAATATGTTATTTCTGTTAATTATAATATCATAGGTGATGTATGTATAATGTTACTCTTTTTAATGAAGTAAAGCAAAAAGTAATGTCTAAACTTTATTCATCAGGTGAGTATAATACTAATATTTTTGGTATGCAGTTTTTTAGAGAAAGTGTGCCTGAAAAAATTAATAGATGTTTTCATAAACCATTTATTATAATTATGCTTAATGGTGAAAAACATTCAGTATTTGGTTCAGAAGAATTTGTATATGGAGTAGGTTCTTATGTTGTTACAAGTGTTGATTATCCAATTGCAAGTTATGTAACTAAGATTTCAGAAGAAGAACCATATTTATCTATATTACTGCCAGTTGACAGCAACATTATTTTTGATATTATAAGCAGACAGGAAAAAATATCAGATAAATGTTTTAGTGGTATTTCTATTGCAGATATTGATGATAATATTTTAAGTGCATTTTCAAGGCTTATAGATTTAATTGATAATCCTGATGATATTAATACTATGGCACCTATTATTGTAAAAGAAATATATTATAGAATACTAAAAGGACCAATAGGCAATAGTTTAAAGGCAATTAGTGTATATGGTAGTAAAAGTGCTAGAATAATGCAGGCTATTCAGTATTTAAAATCTAATTATGAAAAAAGTATAAAGATAGACGAGCTTGCATCAATGGTTAATATGGCTCCATCTACTTTTAATAGATATTTTAGAACAATTACTAAATTAAGTCCTTTACAATATCAAAAACAATTACGCCTTTATGAAGCACAACGACTTATGCTTATGGAAGATTTTAATGCTACAACTGCATGTTTTGAAGTGGGATATAGTAGTATGTATCAATTTAATAGAGAGTATAAAAGAGTTTTTGGTGCACCACCTTATAATCATGTAAAAAAAATAATGTCAGCTGTTATATAATTAATAACTAGGTTGCTGTATTAATATATATGAAATATGACTTAATATCTTTACAATATCTATCCTCTTAATATTAATATATTTTTATGTATTGAATATATTATTTTGACAAATATATTATAAATGTGTTATCTATTTTTACAATAGTAAAATAATGAGGTAAATATGAATATTACATTTTCTAAAATGAGTGGTAATGGTAACGATTTTATAGTAATAGATAATAGAAATGGTCAATATTTATCATTATACAATAAAAACTTTATAGAAAAAGTATGTGCAAGAGGTCTATCAGTTGGTGCTGATGGTGTTATATTTATAGAAAATTCTAATACAGCTGATTTTAAATGGCAATTTTTTAATTCTGATGGTTCTATTGCAGAAATGTGTGGTAATGGAGCAAGATGTGCTGCTAAATATGCTTTTCTTGAAAATATTGCAGGAAAGGTGATGTCATTTGAAACACTTGCAGGGATTATTAAAGCAGAAATAATGGATAATAATGAAGTAAAAACAATGCTTACATCACCACATAGTTTAGAACTTAATAAGAAAGTAACTGCATTTGGCAATGAATATAATATTCACTCAATAAATACAGGGGTTCCTCATGCTGTGATTATCTGTGATAATATTGCAGATGTAGATGTGTTATCATTAGGACGAGATATTCGCTATAATAAAGATTTTGCAGAAAATGGAACTAATGTTAATTTTATAGAAGTAACAGGTGATAATTCATTAAAAATTAGAACTTATGAAAGAGGGGTAGAAGGGGAAACATTAGCCTGTGGAACAGGGTGTGCTGCTTCTGCTATTATTGCAATTAAGCAAGGGTTTGTAAAAGGTCCTGTCCGCTTACTAACATCTGGCGGTAAAACACTTACAGTATATTATGATAATAATATTGTGTCTCTTCAAGGGGAAGGACGCAGAGTATATATAGCAGAATTACAAGAAGAAGCATACAATTATTAATCGGAGGATATTATGTTTCAAGGCAGTATAGTTGCACTTATTACGCCATTTAAAAATAACAAAATTGATGAAAAAGCATTAAGAGAGCTTGTGGAATTTCATATTGCAGAAGGAACTAATGCAATAGTTCCATGTGGCACAACAGGTGAATCTGCCACACTTTCTCATGAAGAACATTGTAAAGTTATAGAAATAGTTATTGAACAAGCAAATAAAAGAATACCTGTAATAGCTGGTGCAGGTTCAAATAGCACAAAAGAAGCTGTGTTTCTTACAGAACATGCTAAAAAATCAGGTGCAGATGCAGTGCTTTCTATTACCCCATATTATAATAAACCTACCCAAGAAGGACTTTATCAGCATTTTAAAACTATTGCAGAGCAAGTTGATATACCAATAGTATTATATAATGTTCCAAGCAGAACTGGTGTTAATATGTTGCCTGATACAGTTATACGCTTATCTAATATAAAAAATATCATAGGTGTTAAAGAAGCTAGTGGCTCTCTTGAACAAGCGGGTGCTATTATCCAACATACAGATGAAAGTTTTGATGTTATCTCTGGCGAAGATGCTCTTACTTTTCCTATGATGGCAATGGGAGCAAAAGGTGTTATTTCTGTTGTTGCAAATGTGGCACCTAAAAAAATGGCTCAAATGTGTAAAGCAGTTTTAGATAACGATATGTTACTTGGAAGAAAACTTTATTATGAACTTTTAGATTTATGTAAAGGTGTATTTTTTGAAACAAATCCTATTCCTGCTAAAAAAGCATTATATATGATGGGACTTGTAGAAAATGAAATACGACTTCCTCTTATTGAAATGACAAGAGAAAATACTCAAAAATTAAAGGCTATTATGGAAAAACTTAATATTAAAATAATTAGAGATTAGGGAGATATTAATGGCAGTAAAAATATGTATTATTGGTGTAGCTGGTAGAATGGGTAAAAACATTGCAGAAGCAGTTTTTAATAATGAAAATGCTGAGGCAACTGGTGCTGTTGATAGAAAAGGAAGTAATGCTCTGGGACAAAATTTATATGAAATAGCAGGTTGTGGCAAAGGTGGTCCTGTTATTACTGATGATATACTAGAAAGTGTAAAGAATGCAGATGTAATTATTGATTTTACAGGTGCAGAGCCTACTTTTAGTAATTTATCAGCTTATGAAAAAGCATGCAAACCTGTTGTAATAGGTAGCACTGGTTTTTCTGATGAACAAAAAAAAGTAATTGAAAAATTATCTGAAAAAATTCCTGTGGTAATGGCTCCAAATATGAGTCTTGGAGTTAATGTGGCATTAGAATTAATAACAAAAGCAGCAAGCCTTTTAAAAGGATATGATATAGAACTTGTAGAAACTCATCATAATATGAAAAAAGATGCTCCAAGTGGCACAGCTATGGCTATGGCAGAAGCTGCTGCATGTGGTGCTGGTTTAAATTTAAAAGAAAATGCTGTATATGCAAGACATGGTATTATTGGAGAGCGTAAGCCAAATGAAATAGGCATACAAACACTTAGAGGTGGAGATGTGGCAGGAGACCACACTGTATTTTTCTTTGGAAATGGTGAAAGAATAGAGATAACACATAGAGCTCATTCACGAAAAACATTTGCTGGTGGTGCTGTTGCTGCTGCTATTTGGCTTGCTGATAAACCTAATGGTATGTATAATATGAAAAATGTTTTAGGATTAGCTTGATAAATATATGATTTTTGGGGAGTTCGCTCCCCATTTTTATTTGTATATTTTAATAATTTGTAGTAGTATAAGTTATTATGGATTTTACCCTAAAAAGAATATTAAGAATTTTTATTTTATCAATAGCAACAGCTTTTATTCCATTTTGTATATTATCTCACTTATGGGGTGGCTATAATAATATCTCAATTAGAGTAACAATAGTTATATTTATAGTAAATACTTTGCCTTGTATTATTATCAATATTCTTTATCATAGATATTATTATATACGCGAATTGCTTTCTTCATTTTATTTTTTTATATCATTTTTTCTATCTTTTATTGCTATTATGATAAGTGGTATAAAACTATTATATGGTAATTATTTTGATTATTTAGTAGGCTTTATTATATTATTTATGTTAGTAGAATCAATGTCTGTATTTATTTATGTAACATATATTTTTATAAAATATATTAAAAATAAATACAATTTATTATTATATGAAAAATTAATATATTTAGTAACTGGTATTATTTTTGCCAATTTCATTATTATGTATTCAGCTTTTTCATCAGGTGTAATAATATACATATTTGATTAAAACATTATCTATACTTTATTTTTTGTGATAAAAGGCTAGAAAATATTAATAAACAAATATTTTTTACTATATGTGGATAAATTATGATTGACAAAAGTCTAATATTTTATTATTCTTAAATATTAAAATAGTGCTTATTCTAGGAGTAGTTTATGAAAGTTAAATATATTTATTTAATAGTTACAATCCTTTCATTAGTTTTATTTCCATTAATAATCTTTTTTGATTTGCCAGTAATTGTGGATGCTTTAATGGCTGCAATTATAGTTTTGGGATATTTTTTCGTATATCATAAACAAAATAAAGGGCTTGTAGTTGCTGCAAGTTTAATGGGTGATATTTCAAGTAAAACTAATGATATATCAATGCGTATTTCTAATGAAAATATTAACCATAATCCTGATATGGAAAAGTTTTATAATTGTATTAATAAATATATGCACAACACAGAAAATGATTATTTAAGCACATTAGATACTGTGGCAACTACTGGAAAACAAGGTTTATTTGTTACCCAAAATCTTATGATAACAAATGATTTAGTTCAGAAAAATAATGAAATTTCTCAATCTATTAATACAGTTCAAAGTGAAATGCTTATTGCAACAGAAAATATTACAGTTAATACCCACACAATTAATGAAAAATCAAATACAACTGTTGAGCTTACAAATGAAGGACGCTCAATGATGGAAAAAGCAAGAGATATTAGTGATAATATTGATAGTGCTATAAAAGAATTAAATAATGAAGTAAATGTATTAAATGATAATGCAGACCAAATTGCAATAGTTATTGCTGTTATTAATGAAATATCTGACCAAACTAATCTTTTAGCATTAAATGCAGCTATTGAAGCAGCTCGTGCAGGCGAAGCAGGGCGTGGATTTGCTGTTGTTGCTGATGAAGTAAGAAATTTAGCAGAAAAAACATCTAACTCAACTAAACAAATAGGTGAAACTGTAAGTGATATGCAAAAAAGTATTACAACAGTTACATCAAGAATGGATACAATTACAAAAATGCTTTTTGAACAAAGGGCGGGAATAGATTCTTCATTTAGTAATTTTCAGGATATTTATAATTCTAGTATTGATTTAAACCAGTCTATTAGTGAAATTATGGCAGCATCAGAAGAACAAAATGCTGTTATTCACCAAATAGGTGCTAATCTAAAAGAAATGAGTGCAGAATCAGAACAAGTTACTAACAAACTTTCTGAACTTTTTAATACATTTAATGATATGGCACTTTCTTTAAATTCTCTTGAAACAAAATTTACTGCTATAAAATATGCGTCAAAATCTGGTGCTTTTATTGCAGCAAAAGTAGCACATATTGCATTTATGAGAAGAATGCTTGTTAATAATTATATGAGAAATGTTATACAACTTCCAAATCATACAACATGTGCCTTTGGTAAATTTTATTATAATGAGGGTATGGAGCAATATAGCGATGATAAAGAGTTTAGGTCAATAGAGCCTATACATAAAAGAGTGCATGATTTAGGCATTCAAATTATGAGTAATGTAGAAAATCATAAATATAGTGAAAATAATAAACTTGTAGAAGAATTAGAAAGAAATGTAGAAGAATTAGTTGGTATATTAGATAAATTAATTCATAGATATAGTTAATATTCAAATATTTTATATTTTAATAAGCCCACAAGTATAAGAACTTGTGGGTTTTGTTTTTTGTAGTTATTATTATTTTATATTACTTTAACAATAAAATCTATTTTAAGTATTTTGCAAAATTAGAAAGTGTATCACCTGCAAGACGGTGTGTTGTCCATTCTGTCATTTTTACAGCACCTATACTTTCATAAAAATCTAATGATGGTTTATTCCAGTTAAGACAAGTCCATTCTAACCTGCCACAATTTCTTTCTATTGCAGTATGTGCAGCAAAAGCAAGTAACAGCTTGCCATATCCTTTACCTCGTTTTTCAGGTATTACAAATAAATCTTCCACATATATACCCGCCCTGCCAACAAAAGTAGAATAGTTATGAAAAAATAAGATAAAACCAATAGGTTTGCCATTTTCTTCACCAATGTATGTTTCAGCAGTTTTTTTATCAAATAACCATTCTTTTATCATTTCAGGTGTATTTTCAACTTCATTAAGCATTTTTTCATATTCAGCAATACCTTTAATAAGTTCATAAATAATTACAGCATCTTCTTTTTCAGCACGCTTAATTTTAAAACAATCTTTTTCAAATACAATATTCATTTTAACCTCATATTATTTATTAATTAATTCTAATGCCCTTATCATAGTTGGATGACCTGTTGGAAATCTTGCTGCTCTATCTTCTGCATAAGCAATCAGTCTTTTATCAGCTTGTATATTTAAATCTGAGCTGTATTTATTTATTAAATAAAGATAAAGTCCAGCAGGATTTGGTTTATCATCATCAAAGCTATCTTTTATGTTTTTATTAATATCTAAATAAGGTATGCCATCTTTTACAAAAGTATTTTCTATTTCTTTTATAATATTTTTTGCAATTAACAGAAATTCATTTTCATTTGTAATTTCATAAAATTTTAAAGTTGCTTCAAGGTAATATACATGGTCAGATAATACATGATGATTAATAATATATTCTTCTAAATATTGATTATTTTCTTTATCTTGGCTTAATTGCATGACTTTATTTATTTCATCTTCTATTGCATAAATACCTCTATATACTTTGCTGTTATATACTAATAAATGATGCAGTTTATGGTAAAGAGCAAGTGCCTGTTCTAATTCATAAGGTTCATTATCTACTTCATACATATTTAAAAGAGTAGTGCAGAACATAAAGTTATGACCACTTATAGCTTTATTATCTAGCTCTGGATGAGTTTTTATTGTGCTTATCCTATCTGATACTTTTTTTAATGATACATCAAGAGCAACAGCTTTTATATAATTATTATGTTTAAGAAAAATTACCCCATTATATACACCTGCTTCATTAGGAAAGTTTTTCAATTCTTTTTCACTTAAAACTGTAAAATCTCTATCAGTAACTTTATAGAAAAATCCTTCTTCATAATCACCATTATTATTAATAGAATCAGCATTAAGGCTATCTAAATATCCATAATCAGTTCGCATATTTCCATACATTATAAAATCTATGGCTTTTTGTGCCGTATATAAATAAAGTTTATTACCAGTTTTTCTATAAAGTTTTATCAAAAATGAAGATAATTGTGCGTTATCAGAAAGCATTTTTTCAAAATGTGGCATTTTCCACATTCTATCCACAGTATATCTGAAAAAACCTCCAAAAAGATGGTCGCATAGTCCCATAGAACATATTTTATCAGCTGTATTTATTAAAAATGTGGCATATTCTTCTTCTTGGAAATTATCAAGTAGATACATCATAGATGAGATATAAGGAAATTTTGTACCTTCTCTAAAACCAAAATATACAGAGTCAAAAATTTTAATAAATTCTTTTTTCCTATAATCTTTTACTTTATCTACTGGAATAAGAGAAGGGTTGATTTTATTAAAAGAAGTAATAAATTCTTTTCTTGTATTTATAACTTTTTCTATTTCATCGTATTTATTATAATAAACATTAACTATACTTTTAAGTATAGTTTTAAATGCTGGTTTTGCATTATTTGTATCTTTTGGGAAATAAGTTCCAGCAAAAAATGGTTCTTTATCTGGTGTTACAAATACAGAAAGAGGCCATCCACCATCTTCACCTATTGATTGGATATAAAATTGATATTCTTTATCTACATCAGGGTATTCATCTTTATCTATTTTTACAGGTATATAATTATCATTTAAAATTTTTGCTGTTTCTTCATCTTCAAAGGATTCTTTTTCCATTACTCTGCACCAGTGACATGAAGAATAGCCTATACTTATAAATACTATTTTATTTAATTTTTTTGCAATTTCAAATATTTCTTCACTCCAACTTTGCCAATGGACTGGATTATTTGCATGCCTTACAAGATAAATAGATTTTTCTTTATTTAAAATATTTTCCATATAATTCCTTATAAAATTTGAGCTTGCAATAATATTTGCAAGCTCATTATTGTATATTTTATTTTAGATTATTGTTACTTACTAATCTCCATATAATTGAGAATTTCTTTTATGTAGGATAAATAGTGATAATATTAATAAAATTAATGCTGTTCCAAATGAAAATAGCCAGCTTTTTGTTACACCAGCTATAATAAAGCCTATAAAAGAAACAGAGGCTACTATTGAAGCATAAGGTATTTGTGTTGTAACATGGTCTATATGGTTACATGCAGCACCTGTTGATGAAAGAATTGTTGTATCAGATATAGGCGAGCAGTGGTCACCAAAAACAGAGCCTGCAAGAGTAGCAGCTAAATTTATTACAAGAAGTTCTGGTGCTACACTTTCTGATACTGTTATCATAATAGGTATTAATATACCAAATGTTCCCCATGATGTTCCTATTGAAAAAGAAAGCATAGCTGCAACAATAAAAACTATTGCAGGGATTAGCATTATAGGCATATTTGATGTTGCTACGATATGGCTTACATAGGCACCTGTTGAAAGAACATCGCATACACCTTTTATTGTCCATGCAAAAGCAAGTATCATACATGCAGTAACCATTGATTTTACACCAAGAACAACACCGTCCATAAAACCTTGAAAATGCAGAACTTTGCGAGGAAGAAATAATATAAATGCAACGATTACAGCACCAAATCCACCTAATACAAGTGATTTTGTAGGTTCCGTATCTCCAAAAGCTTGGAATAATGTTTTATCTTCACTAAAATATCCACCAGTATAAAGCATAGCTAAAATTGAAAATAGTATTAATGCTAATATTGGTATTAATAAATCATACACTTTTCCTTTTTCTGAAATATCTCTATTAGAAAAATCATCAGAATGTGCTGTTACTGTTGTAACTTCATCATAAGTTTTTCTATGTTTTGCTTGTCTTTCAAATTTAGCCATTGGTCCAAAATCTAAATTCCATATAGAAAGCAGGATAACCATTACAACAGATAAAAGAGCATAAAAATTAAATGGAATAGTGCTTAAAAATAATCCCATTCTATCCACATCTTCTGGAAGATATGTTAGAATTGAAGCCGCCCAGCTTGAAATAGGTGCAATAATACAGATAGGTGCAGCCATTACATCTATAAGATATGCAAGTTTTTCACGGGAAATTTTATGCTGGTCTGTAACTGGTCTCATAACAGTCCCCACTGTTAAGCAGTTAAAATAATCATCAATAAAAATAACTATGCCTAGAATAGAAGTAGCTAGTTTTGCACCAATAGGCGATTTTACTTTTTTAGATGCCCACTGTCCATAGGCTCTTGCTCCACCAGCCAAAGTAACAACTGCAACTAATGCACCAAGAACACACATAAAAATAATCATCATTACATCAAACTTATTAGCCATGATAGTGAACATATATTCTAATGAAAGAATAAGTTTATGAAGAAATGATGTTGATTGTTCTGCACCCTCAGCTACTGGTGCATTAAATACATAAATAATAGTTCCAGATAAGATGCCTATAATTAAAGAAGACACAACATCTTTTGATTTTAAAGCTAATGCGATTGCAATAATCGGTGGTAAGATAGATAGAAATCCAACATTAATATGTTCCACAATTATTCTCCTAGAAGTAAAATATCAAATAATGTTATTATATAATCTTAATTTTATCAATAAGAAATTTTCATACTTGGTTTGTAGTATGTTTATTGTAATATAACAGACAATTTTTTATAAATTAGTATAAATTTTAAAAATTTACTTTAAAAATTGTGCCAGATACTCCATCACTTTCTACTTCAATTTCCCAGCCATGAGCTTCAGCTATATTTTTTACAATTGAAAGCCCTAGTCCTGCACCACCTGTATTTCTATTGCGTGATTTTTCCACTCTATAAAATCTTTCAAATATTTTTGTTTTATCATCATCTGATAACCCTACACCAGTATCCTGCACTTCAAATACTGCGTGGTCTTTTTCCATATAAGTGTGGACTATAACACTGCCTTTATCTGTATATTTTAGAGCATTATTGATAATATTAATAATTAGTTGTTTCAGTTTATCTTCTTGTGCTTTTACAATGATACCTTGTTGCAGATTTCTTATAAGAGTAATATTTTTCCGTTGAAATGCTGCTTCAAAAGTAGAGCATACATTTTCTATAATTAATGCAAGTTCTACATCTTTTATATTATGTATAAAATCATTTGATTCTAATGTTGTAATTTGTTCAAGTTCACCAACTAAACTTGTAAGTCTGATAACTTCTTGTAAAAGACCATCAAGCCTTTCTTCTGTTGGTTCAAAAATGCCATCAATTATTGCTTCAAGTTGATTTTGAATAATATTTAAAGGTGTTCTTAACTCATGGGAAATATTAGAAGCCAGCTGTTTTCTTAAATCTTCCTGTTGTGATAATGATTTACGAAGTCTATCAAGGGATATAGAAAGTTTTATAATTTCAGATGTGGAAGATGGTGCTTTTATTTCAGTAGTTAAATCGCCTTTTATCATATTTTCTGCTTTTTTCTGTAAATATGTAATAGGATTTGAAAATCTTGACGATAATATCATTATAAATGGAAAAGATAAGAGCAGAGCAACTGTTAATGATATAAAGATATATGTAAGCACACTTTCTTTAAATATAATATCTTTTTGAGTAAAAAGGCTATCAGTAAATTGCACAATATATACTTTACCTTTCATTTGATTTTTATAATTGACAGGATATATATTACGCCAGTATCTATGTATTACTGATGTATCATTACTTTCAGAAATAATATGTTCAGAAGTCCATATTAATTTGCCGTTATTGTCATATAAGGTAAAATAGCAACCTTCTTTCATTGCCATTTTACCAATATCATTGCCGTTAAATTTATCCCATGACTTATGTTCAGCATAAAAAGTTTCAAGACGGGATACTATTAAATCAAATATCTTACTTTGTTCTGCCCATTTATAGTCATAAAAACAACTGTCAATCGTTGTTCTTAACATAAATGACAAAACAGTAAGGGATAAAATAGTTACAAGCAAAAAAAGCAAAAGAAACTGCTTTTTAATGCTTAATTTCATATTTTAGTTCCAGCAAACTTATATCCTACACCATATTGAGTAACAATATATTTTGGACTTTTAGGGTTATCTTCAATTTTTTGGCGAAGATTTTTAATGTGAGAATCAACTGCTCTATCATATCCATCATATTTAGAGCCTATTGCACCTTCAATTAAATCTTCTCTAGAAAAATATCTGCCAGCATTTTGTGAAAGAAATTTTAACAGTTTATACTCATTTGGTGTTAATGTAATTTCTGTATCATTTTTCTTAACTGTTCTTGAAGTAAAATCAATTGACAAGCCATCATTGTAAAGCACAGCACTATTTTCACTAAAAAGTCCTGCACGGCGAAGCACTGCTTTTACTCTTGCTACCAGCTCCCTTGGTGATACTGGTTTAATAAGATAATCATCAGCACCAGTATTTAAAACATTGACTTTTGAATCTTCAGAGCTTTTTGCTGTTAGCACAATAATAGGAACATCGCTTGTTTTCCTAACCATTTTACAAATTTCTTCACCAGAAATATCTGGTAGCATTAAGTCTAAAATAATCAAATTAAATGTTTTTTCATTTAAAATGTTCACTGCTGCTGAACCTAAAATAGCAAAAGAAGCATTAAATCCTTCTTTTTCTAAATAGGACTTTATTGTTTCTGCAACTTTGATTTCGTCTTCAACGATTAATATATTAATTTTATCACTCATAATAAAATATATATACATTGATTTTTTCTTCTTGACAAGTATTAGTTTTAGTTTTATATATCATCATATAATGATATGATGAAGTGATGTTATAATAATAGAGGTTTTTATGGGAGATGAAAGAAAAATAATTGATGCAGATGCAGTGCATACAGCAAAAGATAGTATGCCTTCTGAATATTCCTTTGTAGCATTGGAGCTTTTTTATAAAGTTTTTGCAGATACTACAAGGATTAAAATCTTATTTGCCTTAAAAGAAGTGGAGCTGTGTGTGTATGATATATGTGCTGCATTATCACTAAAACAGTCTACTGTTTCACAACAGCTTAGATTTTTAAGGCAGACTGGTATAGTTAAATCAAGACAGGAAGGAAAAAATGTTTATTATAGTCTTGATGATGACCATATTACAGGTGTTTTATTAATGGGATTAGAACATATTAATGAAAAAAGGTAGTGTTATGAAAAAATATATATTAGATAATTTAGATTGCCCTATGTGTGCTGCCAAAATAGAAGAGGGCGTAAAAAACCTTAACTGTGTAAAAGATGCAAAAGTAGTATTTGCAACAAAAACATTAATGATTGATACTGATAATATAGCTCAGGTTCAATCTGCTATTACAAAAATAGAAAAAGATGTGGTAATTAAAGAACAAAAACAAGAAAGCGATTTTAATGTTAAAAATGAATTAATACTTTTAGGTGTGTTGCTTGCAACTTTTGGAGTAGCTTTTTATATGTTACATACTTTTCAAACACCACCTTTTTCATATTTAAGTTATATAGTATTAGTTGCAATTTATTTGATAGCTGGTAAAGATGTTATAACCTTATCTATCAAAAATCTTTTACATGGTAAAATATTTGATGAAAACTTTCTTATGACTTTTGCAACACTTGCTGCTTGGGCAATTGGAAGTTATGAAGAAGCTGTTGGTGTTATGCTTTTTTATAGAGCTGGTGAATTTTTTCAAGATTTAGCAGTTCATAGAAGCCGTCGTTCTATTCAATCTCTTCTTGAAATTCGTCCTGATTATGCTGTTGTGTTCCGTAATGGTGAGGAAGTAACTGTTGACCCAAATACTGTTAATATTGGGGAAACAATAATTATAAAAGCAGGTGAAAAAATAGCACTTGATGGCACTGTTATAAAAGGAAAAACAACACTTGATACAAGAGCATTAACTGGTGAATCAGTGCCAAGAAGTGTAGAAAGTGGCGATAAAGTTTTATCTGGTATGATTAGTTTGACAGGTATTATTGAAGTGCAGGTGGATAAAACTTTTGCAGAAAGTTCTGCTTCAAAAATACTTGATATGGTTGAAAATGCAGCTGCAAATAAAGCAAAAACTGAAAACTTTATTACAAAATTTGCTTCATACTATACACCTATTGTATTTTTTATAGCTTTTGCAATAGCTGTTATACCACCACTTTTAGATATGGGAACATTTAGCCAGTGGTTATATAGGGCATTAGTTGCATTAGTTGTATCTTGTCCTTGTGCTTTAATTATTAGTGTTCCACTTGGATATTTTGGTGGTATAGGTGGTGCTTCAAAGCGTGGTATATTAATAAAAGGTGCAAATTACCTTGAAGCATTATCAAATATTAATGCAGCAGCATTTGATAAAACTGGCACTCTTACAAAAGGTATTTTTACAGTAACAGAAGTAAAATCTTTTGGTAAATATAGTAAAGAAGATATTATTAAATATGCAGCTATTGCAGAAAGTAAATCAAATCACCCAATAGCACGCTCTATTGTTGAGTATGCAGGTAATATTGATTATTCCATTAAAGAATATGAAGAAATCAGTGGTAGGGGAGTAAAAGTATCCATAGAAGATAAAGAAATAATGGTTGGAAATGATAGCCTTTTACATGTAACTAATACTTACCATGATGAAAGTGTATGTCATATATTAGGTAGTGTAGCCCATGTGGTTATTGATAAAGAATATGCAGGCTATATTGTTATAAGTGATAAATTAAAAGATGATACTATTGAAGCAGTTAAACAATTAAAAGATGTTGGTGTTAAACATATTACAGTGCTAACTGGTGATAATAAATATTCAACAGAAATTATATTAAAAGATACTGGTATAAAAGAATATTATTATGATTTACTGCCTGATGAAAAGACTGAAAAATTTAAAGAATTTTCAGCTAAATATAAAGGCAATGGCTCTGTTTTATATGCTGGAGATGGTATAAATGATGCACCTGTTCTTGCATTAGCAGATGTTGGTGTTTCTATGGGTGCAGCAGGAAGTGATGCAGCTATTGAAACAGCTGATGTTGTTATAATGAATGATTCATTAATGAAACTTGTTGAAGCATTAAAAGTTGCTAAAAAAACAAAAAAAATTATATGGCAAAATATTATATTTGCACTAGGTATTAAAAGTTTATTTATAGTGCTTGGTTTATTTGATATTGCATCTATGTGGATGGCTGTATTTGGTGATGTTGGTGTGGCATTGCTTGCATTATTAAATTCTATGCGAGCATTAAGATAATTTGATTAATGTTTTAGCAGATTTTTACATCTGCTAAAACTTTTTATAAGATTAGTTATATTATTTCGCCCATTTTGGTTTTGGTATTTTTTTATAGTATCTTTCATCAACATAAACCATCATATATGTGCTTACTGGATGTTTTATTTCCCAACTATCAAGGCTATGCCTAAAAGCTTGTGCATTCTTCAAAAAAAAGTCTAATTTTTTTACTTTATTAGGTTTCCAGTTACTTAAATCTTGATTAAAGCTAACAGTATAAGAAAACATAGAATCCATATTTGTAACATTTGATACATTCCAGTTATCAAGTGGTTGATTAAATGCTTCTGTGCTACCAAACATTCTTTCCATATTTTGTGCTTTTGATACATTCCAATTATTTAAAGGCTGATTAAAATTTGCTGTCCCATAGAACATGTCTTTAAAATTTGTTACTTTTGAAACATTCCAGTTATTTATATTTTGGTTAAAGCTATCTGCATTGCTAAATATTTCTTGTATTTTTGTAACTTTACTTGTATTCCAGTTATCAAGTGGTTGATTAAATTTTAGAGCATAATTAAAAAGTGAACTCATATCTTTCACATTAGAGGTATTCCATGAATTGATATTTTGGTTAAATTCTTTTGCACCCCTAAACATACCTTTCATTGTTTTAACATTTGATATATCCCAGTTATCAAGTGGTTGGTTAAATGCTACTGCACCACTAAACATATAAGCCATATTTGTAATATTTGAAACATTCCAATTATTTATATTTTGATTAAATGATTTAGCTCCATAAAACATATATTCCATATTTTGAACTTTTGATGTATTCCACATACTTATATCATTATTAAAGTCAGAGTGATAAAACATATAACTCATATTTGTAACATGGCTAACATCCCAAGTATCTATTCCATCATAATTTCTTTGCATATATGCAAAGAGTGATGATAAATCTTTTATTGCACTTATATCAATATCATATAGTGAAATATCTTTATTTCTAACAAGTAATATTAGTTCAAGTTTAGTTTTAGGTCTATATGAACCATCTTCCTTTTCTATTATTTTAAGCCATTTAGGTTTTGTAGGGCAGTCTTTAAATAGATTATATTCAAATTCTTGTTTATCTTCAACACTGTCTACAAGTCTATAATTATTATGAAAATGACCTTCTGGTTTTTCAATTATTTCATAGTTTTTATTGATACTGCTTGTATCCCAGTTATCTATATTTTGGTCAAAACTTTTTGCTCCATCAAATATTGAAACCATAAATTCCACATTAGATGTATTCCATTTACTTAAATCTTGGTTAAAATTTTCAGCATTATAAAATGTATGCCCCATATATTTAACCTTGGATACATTCCACTTACTTATATCTGTATTGAAACCTTGACTTTTAGCAAACATACCGTTCATATTTATTACATTTGATGTATTTAAATTGCTTATCCATTTAAAAAGTGGGCTGTCTTCTGGAATTTGTGTAAAATCAAAACTGCAAAACATATAAGACATATCTTCTACATGGCTTGTATCCCATTTTTCTATGCCACCAAAGTCAGTTCTTTGAACAGGCTCGTTTATAAACTCATCAACATCCCATACTTTTTTTTCGGTAGGTTCAAAAAGATAAGATAAATCTTTTATATTACTTATATCAATATCTCCAAGATATTGTCTTTTTTTCTTGATAAGTTTAGATAATTCTGCTTTATTTTTAGGCTTAATTATTTCACCTTTGCTTTTTGAAAGACTTACTTTTTTATTAAACATACTGTTTATTATATAATCAAGTTTTTGTCCTTTTGCATAACGAGATACTATTCTATATGTATAATCTTCGTATGAATTTTTAGCAGTTCTTCCTGCATATAATGCTTTATCATCATAAAGTTCCTGTTCCAAATCACTTAATTTACTTTCTGCTACTAACACCATATCTTTTGTAACTTCTGCACCTTGTTTTAAAAGCTCAATAACTGCTTCATAATCGCTTATGTAAATAGCTTTTGAAAGTTTTTCTTGTAAATTATTATCCCACATTATAGATATACCTCTATTATTAATTTTATTAATAAATAGTATATTGTAAGGGGGGGGGTAAATGTCAATTTATTTTTAAAAATTAGATTTTTAATATTTTATTGCCTTGTTCTAATGATGGTATTATGTTTTTAATATTATCATCAATATTATCTTTATTTGCTTGTGTATATGCAAGAATATTAAGCTCATCATCAGAATATTCATATATAAAAATATCACATTTAGAGCCATAATTTTTAAGACCTGTTACTGATTTTTCTAGCGTTTGGATTGCCTTTACTCTATCATAACCACGATTATAATAGGCTGCCATAGAAGCCTGACATAACAAGCTAAGAATTTTATAATGTGGGTGTTGATTGATAATTTTTTCAATTTCATCATCTGATTTATATTCATCATCTGTGGCATAATAGTTTCTATTATTTGCATCATAAACAGAATAAAGAAAATAATGAAATTCATTAGATACATTTTGTATATCATTAGCTGTTTCCAAATTTATATCTGTTCCTATTTTTAATAAATCAAGTATATATGTATAATCTTTTTTAATATATGATGATACACTAGAACCAAACCCAATAGGGCGTGTTGTTACTGAACTTCCAAGATTAAAATATACTGCTACATAAATATCAGCATCTTCATCTATCATTAATGATTTTAGTTCTTCTGTTAATTCATATTTACATATATCACCTAATGGATAAAGATATTTAAAAGTTTCATTTGCAATATTTTGTAATATTTCTTCTATTTGTTGTTCATACATTTTTATATCAGAAGCATTTAGCTTAGAAAACTCATCCATAGATAAATTAAAAGTTTTCATAAATACATTTTGTCTATTTCTTTCTAATATTATTCTTTCTATGCGAATATCATCTGATAGTTTATTTGTTTTTACAGCATTTTCGGTGCTATTTATATTTTCATTTTTTTCATTGTTGTCATTATCTTCATAATCTTCTTTATCTAAATCATCTTCATCTATATCATCATTATCGTCTGAAATATTGTCATCTGTATTCTGCTTTTCTTCATCTGATTTATGTGAAATATTATTAGTATCATCATCAAGTTGAATATAAATATCTATTGCATTTAAAACAATAGGCTTTAAATAAAACCAGTCAGGCCAGTTTTCTTCAAAATAACAAGCAATATCTTCATATCCTATATCAATATGAAATTTATTTATAGAATCAAGTATATCTACAAGATTTTCTTGTGCGTCATATATATCACTATTTTTATCAGTATGTGAATTTAGAAAACACATAATATTAGATTGTTGTTTCAAATCCATACTATCAATATTATCTATATGGGCTAATCCATTTTTAACAGGATTTTTTATATATTTATTTACTTCTTTTAATGCTTTTTCAACTTGATTATATGTCCAAGATAACTTTTTGTATTTTTTTAAGTATTTGTTTTTTCTTACTAATTTTTTATCTTTTTTTAATTTAATATTTTCTAAAAATTTAACATCTAACTTTATTATTAATATATTTAACATTAATAAAGATAATATTAAAACATATCCTAATTTTTCATTGAATGGCATAACTGCTATTCCTATAAAAAAACATCCAAAGAAAGTAATAATAATGGAAATTAAAATTTTATTCATAATTATTTGCTCCATAAACATTTATCAATACTATTTCTGATATTGTTCCAACTCTCACAGGTGGACCCCATAAACCTATGCCACTTGATACTATATAATAAAATCCATCATTAAAAAGCATACCATGAGAAAGTTGTGTCATTTTACGCACTATTAAGTTAAGTGGAAATGTTTGCCCGTCATGAGTATGACCAGAAATCTGAATATCAGCATTTATTTTTTTGCCATCTTGCAATCCTTTTGGCACATGGTCAAGTATAATTATAGATTTTGTTTTATCTTCTATTTTTTCATAAAGCTCTTGAATATTTTGCCTTTTACTACCATCATCATTAGTATGTCGCAAGCTATCTCTACCAATAATATAAAATCCTTTTTCATTAATATATATAACATCATCTATTAATGTGTTTATATTAGCTTTTTCTAGTAGTTTTTTCATTGTTTCTGCATCTGTGCTGTAATAGTCATGGTTTCCAATAACTGCATAAGTGCCTAGTGGTGCATTAAATTTTTTAAAAGCATTAATATGATAATCAGTGAAATCTTTTATATTATTATCAACAATATCACCAGCAATAAATATAATATCAGGGTGTAAGCTATTGATAATATTTATCTCTTTTTCAAGCCTTTTAGCACTCATATCTGCACCTATATGTAGGTCTGAAATGGCAGCTATTTTAAAATTTTCTTTTAATTCTTTTTTTAAGGTAATATTATATTCTGTGATTTTTGTATTATGGCTGTTAATATATCCATATATAACAGTAATAGATGTTATTAATAGCACAATACTAAGTTGTGCTGTATTACTTAAAAATGGGATATGAATAATTTTAAAAATAAGTCTAATAATATCTGTGATTACAAGATACATAAAAAGATAATTAGTAAAACCAAGTATTATATGTGTAGTATAAATAATATTGTGTGGCACATTAATATTTAATGTTCTAGCTAATATTCTTACTATTAAAAAAGAGCTGAATAATATCAGCAAAATAATTATTACAAGCCACATATTATACTTTTTAAAAAATGCCTGATAAAGCCTTAAAGCAATATATGAACCAAATACAATATTTTGAAGTAAAATTAATAAAATTATTCCCATATTATTCTCAACTCTATTATAAAATATAAATTAATTATTGATTTATCACATTAATAAGTAATATTTCAGAATCTGTTCCCACTCTCATAGGTGGTCCCCATAAACCAAGTCCACTTGTAACAAAAAAATGAAAGCCATCATATTTTATCATACCACTTGCAAGTTCATACATTTTACGAACGATAATATTTATAGGGAAAAATTGTCCATCATGGGTATGACCTGAAATTTGTATGTCTGCATTTATATTTCTACCATCAAGTGATGATATTGGTATATGGTCAAGTATAATTATAGGTTTTGTTTTATCTTCTATTTTTTCATAAAGTGCTTGTATATTCTGCCTTTTATTACTGTTATCATTAGTATGTAGTAGACTGTCTCTACCTATTATGTAAAAATCTTTTTCAGAAATATATGCAACATCATCTATTAAAGTTTTAAATCCTGCTTTATTAAATACTGATAATATCTCATCTTTATTGCCACTATAATATTCATGGTTTCCAAGCACTACATAAACACCAAGTGGAGCATTTAATTTTTGAAATTGTTCTATATGTTTATTCGTAAAGTCATTAATATTATTATCTATAATATCGCCTACAATAAAAATAATATCAGCATTTAAATCATTTATAATTTGTATTTCCTTGCCTAATCTTCTGCTACTCATATCTGCACCAATATGTATATCTGCAAGGGCTACTATCTTTAATGGTGAGTATAATGTTTTATTAAGGGTTATATTATATTCTTTTATGTTTGTGATATGGCTATTTATATAACCTAGAAAACATACTATAATAGAAATAGATACTGCAATAATACCTTGAATATGATTATTTATATATTTTTTATGTAGTATTTTAAATATCACTTTTACAATATCTATAATAATGTATAAAAAGAAAATATATACACATAATGCTAAAATCACATTAGAAATAAAGGATATTATATCTGGAATTAAAATACCTGTTGTTTTATTAAATATTCTTATAACAGCAAAAAAGTTTGTAACAATCATTAGTAAAGGAAGAATAATAATTAATTTATATTTTTGAAAAAATGATTTGTATAATCTGTATGATATATATAAAGTAAAAGTAATTTCTAGTAAGCGAAATAGTAACATATTTATATCCTTTTTTTATGGATTATATATTTCTATTTGACAGCTGTCAATATAAATAACTTTCATAAATTTAATAATGTATGGCACAATAACTTTTAATAATAAAAGCACTTTATACTATTTTATATGATTAAAAAAGACTGCCTAATTTTAATTTATTAGGCAGTCTAATTCAGCTTATAGCTGCATAGAAGTTCAAATATAACACCGGGGAGAGTGTTTATATTTGAAAGATATATGGGAAAGAATAAAAAAGACTTAAATTGTCTTATATTGAAAATATAATTTTTTTTATATAAAAATCAAGTAGTAAAATATTGAAAGTATAATGTTGTATATAATTTATACACAATTTATAAAAGAAAAGTATGTAGATTATTGTTATATATTGATATATATGAAATAATGATTGACTATTAAATATATAATAATAAATAAAAAACCTGCTAATAAGTTTATACAAATTAGCAGGTAGAATAAAAATATATTATTTTGTTATAAGTTCACCATTTTTAATAATATATTGAGCAGAATTAATTAATTCATCACTAAAAGTAATGCCTAATATTTTTGCAGTATCTAAATCTATTAATTTATTATAAAATTTTGGGTCATTTAATGATTGTATTGGCAAGTCTTCTGCTTTTTTACCTTGCAACACTTCTGCTACAAGTTTTCCTGTCATTCTTCCCATTTCATAATAGCTAAATCCAAGTGCATATACAACTCCGCCATTTAATGTTGGAGTAATATCACCACCAAAAACAGGTATTTTATTATGTTTTGCTGTATCAGTTAATGCAGACATTGCTGTTGCAATAGAATTATCTGTAAAACAATAGAAAGCGTCAACTCTTGATACAAGGCTTTCTGCTGCCTGTTTAACTTCTGCTGGTGTTGCAATAGTTTGCACAATTAGTTCAACACCAAGCTCATCACAGACTTGTTTTGTTATTTCTGCCATACTTGCGGAATTAGTTTCAGATGTAGTGTATATTATACCAAGTTTTTTAAAGTTATATATTTTTTTAAATTCTTGCAATTGTTCTCTTATAGGTATAGCATCAATTACACCAGTAATATTTTTATTACCTTGTGTTATAGATGATGCAATACCTGCTTTTACTGGGTCAGTTACTGCTGTAAAAATAACTGGTGTATTTGGAAGAAGGTTTGCAAGAGTTACTGTCATAGGGGTAGCAATGCCTACTGCAATATCAACATTATCACTTTTAAATTTGCTAGCAATAGCTGATGAAATATTTAAATCTCCATTAGCATTTTGTAAATCAATATTTGCATTTATATTTAAATCTTCTAATTCATCAAGTATGCCTTTTTCTGCATCATTTAATGAATTATGTGATATTAGTTTTGCAATGCCAATAGTTGGAAGTTCTGGTTTTTTTGTTTCATTTTTTTTACATGCTGTAAAGCCTACTGCTAAACATACAATAAGTATAGTAAATAATAATTTTTTCATAATAATATCCTATTTTTTAACTTCTAAACCATTTTCTAAAAATATTGTATTTTCAGAAATAAGGTCTTGTGGTATAGTAACTCCCAGTGCTTTTACAACATCATTATCAATAATAGTTTGTGTTTCTTTTGCACCTTTCATATATCTTGTTGGTATATCTTCTGTTTTTTTGCCATTTAAAATTTCTATAATTTGCTGACCTGCAAGCCTACCTATAACATAATAATCAGCTCCAGCAGTATATAATGCTCCACCAAATTGTAAAGATGATGCAGGGTCTGCGGAAAATACAGGTAGATTATTTGCAGCTGCTGTTGATGTAATAGAATTTAGTGACGAGCATACATTATTATCTGTTACCACATAGAAAGCATCAACTCTGCCAATTAAACTTTCTGCTGCCTGTTTTATTTCATTAATATTAGTAATAGGTTGGCTGATTAATTTAATACCTAATTTATCGCATGCTTCTTTTGTAGCTTTGTGCATAACTACGGAATTATCTTCTGAGCTTGTGTATATCATACCAAGTTTTGTAAAAGGCACAATAGAGCGTAAAGCATTAATCTGGCTTTCAATATCCACAGCATCTGAAACACCAGTAATATTTTTACCACCTTTATCTTTACTTGGGACAAGATTTGAAGCAACAGGGTCGCTTATTGCAGCAAATACTATTGGAGTGTTTTCTAAATTATTAAGTAAAGCAATAGCCATAGGGGTGCCTATCCCAACAGTAATAGTTGCACCATCTGATTTAAATTTATTTGCAATAGATGTTGCTATATTCATATCTGCATTTGCATTTTGGAAGTCATAGTTCACTTTTATACCTTTTTCTGCAAGCTCATCTTGAATACCTTTTTCAACAGAATTTAATGCAGGGTGGGCAAGTAACTTTGCAATGCCTATTGTTGGTAATTTTTCTTCGGCTGTATTATCACTTTTTTTACAGCTTGAAAGCATTATCGTTAAAAATGCTGCAAAACATATAATAACAATTTTTTTCATTTCTCTCTCCAAATTATTAAATTATTTTGTTTTTTGTAACAATAACATAAAATATAAATTTTTAAAAGTTTAATTTCATCAAATATGATATAATGCAAATTTAAAATAATAAAGATAGGTGATTATTGTTTGACAATATTTTATCAATGCTCTAATATTAAAATTATAGTATCTTTATAAATAGTCCATTAATATGGGGTATATTATGTATAGAGTATATTTTTCTTTAATATTTATCTTTTTGTTTTTGCCATTTGCAGTATATTGTGAACCAGTTTCTAAATGTTATTCATCAGATATATTTTTACTAAAAACAAGTTATGATACATCAAATAGTGTAAAGTATGGTGTTAATCATCAACTTTTTATCTCTTATAAACAAAATAATAAAAAATATTCATTAGATGGCGAAGTTATATTAAATGACAAAGGGCAATTGGAAGGTATTTTATATAAAAACAATGAAATGTCTTTTTTTATAGACAAAAAGGGTAAAAAAGTTTCAATTAATGGGACACAATCTAAAAAAATTATAGAAGATGACTGCTTTTCATTTTTTGCATCTTATGATAACATAGTAAATAAAAATGGAGATATTATTTCTATTTTTTCTTATGGGAAAGAATTTAAAACAACAAAATTTCAAGGTCCATTTAAGCCATCTTTTAATTGTTCAAAAACAGAATTTCCAATAGAGAAAGCAATATGTAACAATAATGAAATATCTTATATAGATAGACTTTTTTATTCTATGAAAGAATGTTATAAATCAAAGGCAAAAATATTTGCTGATAAGCAAACAATTTATATGATTGATGAAATTGTTAATGATTTTATGTCATATCGTAATAATATTTATCGCTCTAATAAAGAAATATTTACTGAAAGTGAAGAGCTAGATATTAAAAAGGCATATTCTCTTGGTATAATATTTCTTCCTATGACTATTGCGGCAAATAATAGTAATATAAGAGTATTAGGTAGAGATTTATTTTTATCTTATTATATGCTTTCTATACAGGGTATTAAATATTCAGGTAATTATGAAAAGGGACTTAATCAAAGTGATATTGTAAAAGATGTATTTGGTCAACATTATGATGAAATAATGTTTTATTATGCTAGTGTATATGATAATATAAATAATAGACTTTCTAGTTTATTATATTGGACGGTATATCTTTTAGAACAATATAAAATTGTTGATAAAAATGGTAATATTATATGCAGATAAATATAAAGCCTTTTTGAAATATATCTCAAAAAGGCTTTTTTATGGAGGTATCTACTTATATCTATAATGATATAATATTATTTAATATTAATCATTTTTTTAGGTGCTTCCTCAGGTGCTTTTTTAGGTATAGATATGCTTAATATTCCATTTTCAAAAGCGGCATGAATATCATTTTCAGATACCATATCACCTACATAAAAGCTTCTTGAACAGTTGCTACTATACCTTTCTCTTAAAATAAATTTACTATCATCAGAGTTATTTTCTATACTCTTATTTGTGCTTACGGTTAAGTATCCATCTTTTAATTCGGCATTGATTTCTTCTTTTTTGTATCCGGGTAAATCAATATGGATTTCAAAGCCTTTATCATTTTCTTTAATGTCTGTTCTCATTAAATCGCATTCACTTCTACGGAATACTTTTTCCATATCTTTTGTAAAGTCATTATTAAGTAAATCTCTGAAAAGTTGATTATTAAATATTACTGGTAACATATTTTTTCTCCCTATTATATATAATATTTGCAATTTGTTTTGCTTTATACCACTAAATATATAAAAATTATTAGCACTGTCAAGTGATGAGTGCTAATTTTTATAAAATTTATATCCTATTGATATTAAAAGATAAATTAATATGTATTGAATTATTATTAACATTTTATATAAAAGTGTTAATAATGTTGTTTATTTTTTAAATATCAATCTTAAAATTTAAGGCATAATCTTTTTAAAAAATAATAAAATGTTTTCTATAATTACATAAAAAACAATATTAAAGTGAGATAAATACATAGAATAGAAGATTATAAATTTATTGACAAAACTTTAATATATATTATAAAATTAAAGAGTTATAAAATATAAATGTGTTTTATATTTTAATAAAAAATTATATTTAAAGGTGTTGTATGGATACTTTCATGTTAGTATTACAGATTGTAGTTCTTCTTGGAGCTATATTTCTAGGTGTTCGCCTTGGTGGTATAGCCATAGGTTATGCTGGTGGGCTTGGTGTTGTTGTGCTTGCTCTTGGTCTTGGTATGGAGCCGGGTGTTATCCCATGGGATGTTATTCTTATCATTATGTCTGTTATTGCTGCAATTACAGCTATGCAGGTTGCGGGGGGGGCTTGATTATCTTGTTCAGCTTGCAGAAAGAGCATTAAGAAAAAATCCTAAACAGATTAACTATCTTGCACCAACAGTTACATATTTATTAACATTATTTGCAGGCACAGGTCATACAGCTTTTTCTATGATACCAGTTATTGTTGAAGTAGCAAAAGAGCAGAATATTAAACCATCAGCACCTCTTGCACTTGCAGTTGTTGCTTCTCAAATTGCAATAACTGCTTCCCCTGTAAGTGCAGCAGTTATATTTTTAAGCGGTGTGCTTGAACCTCTTGGAGTTAGTTATCCACTATTATTATCTATATGTATTCCTACTACATATTTAGGCTGTATGATAGCAGCATTTATTGTAAATAAATTCAGCAATTTAAAACTTTCTGATGACCCTGTATATCAAGAAAGGCTTGCTGCTGGACTTATTAAAAAAACAGATACATCAGTTCATGAAAAAGAACTTCCAAAAGGTGCAAAACTTTCTGTTTTAATATTTTTAATAGGTGTTATTGCAGTTGTTATTTATGCAAGTGCTATAAGCGATGCTTTAAAATGGATTGACCCAGTTATAATGAAAAGAGACCATGCAATTATAAGTTTTATGCTAGGTATTGCTACAATTATTACAATAGCTTGTAAGCTTGATGTATCAAAATTAGTTGATACAAGCACATTCCGCTCAGGTATGACAGCTGCTATATGTGTTTTAGGTGTTGCTTGGCTTGGTGATACATTTGTAAGCGGTCATATAGATAGTATTAAAGGCATTGCTCGTGATGTAGTAGGGCAATATCCATTTATGCTTGCAGTTGCATTAATGTTTGCTGCTATGCTTTTATATTCTCAGGCAGCAACTGCAAAGGCTATTATTCCAGCTGTTATTTTAGCACTTGGTATTACCCCAGAAAATAATAGTAATGTATATATAATTGTTGCTTCTTTTGCTGCTGTATCTGCATTATTTATTCTACCTACATACCCTACATTATTAGGTGCTGTGCAGATGGATGATACTGGCACAACAAGGATTGGTAAATATATATTTAACCACTCATTTTTATTAACAGGTATCTTAATGATTGTTCTTTCTGTTGCTCTTGGCTTTTTAGTTGCTCCATTTGCAATAAATTTATTTGGCAGTGTTCCAGCAGTTATTACACCATAATAAAGAATAAGCGGAAGTTTTATACAAGACTTCCGCTTTTATGATTATAGTATGTAAGATTATTAAGTTTATATTTCAACTATTTTATAATTATCATTTCCCATATTCATTTCTTTCATATATGAAAGCTGACGCAAACCATGTCTTGATTGTATTCTTTCAATTAAATCTTTTCCTGCATTATTTTCCATATTATATATAATATCAACACAGGCTTTATCAAGTGCTAATATATCGGTAGATGCAAGTATTCCATAATTTGGTGTGGTTGGCTTTGCTGCCGAAGTGCCTGCACAGTCGCAGTCTACACTCATATTTCTCATTACATTTATATAAACTATTTTTGAACCAAAATGGTCTATAACAGCTTTTCCGCCTTCTACCATATTTTCCATGAATTTTTCACCAGTTGCCCCCCACATTCCTTCATGTAGCTGGGATTTGCCTGTTTTACCAGATGCACAGCCTATTGCAATATTTTTTAATGAACCACCAAAACCACCCATAGCATGACCTTTAAAATGTGTAAGCACAACCATTGAATCATAATTTAAAATATTTTTTCCAAAGGCAATATTTTTAAAATGTTTTCCATTTTTAACTGGTAGGTTGACTTCGCCATCGGCATCCATAATATCAACAGGGGCAAATGTCCAACCATTAGTTTTAAGTGTTTCTAAATGACCTTTTGTCGTCTGCCGTGGGCTAGGATAAAGCACATTACATTCAACAATTGTTGGATTTTTTATTACTGTTAAAAACTCTTTAACCCATGCAGGTGGTATAATATTTGGACCATGAGGTTCACCAGTATGGAGTTTTATTGCAACTTTTCCTGTTATTTCTTTATTTATGTATGAATATATTTTTTTAAGACCTTCTGGGCTTAAATCTTTTGTCATATAAACAATAGAAGTATTTTCTTTTGCATATAAATCATCAACTTTCATTGTAGATATAATGGCTGGTGCAATCAAACCAACTTTTAATACATTTCTTCTTGATATTTCTGACATATTAACCCCCATTTATATATAACTATATTACTTTATTATAAAATATCATTAATTAATATCATATAAAATATACAATCCTGTCATTTTATTGCATAAAAATATTAAAAAGTAGACTTTAATAATTATTAATATATAATAATACTTTATTGTATATTGGTGATAAATTGAATAGATATTTTGAAAGTAATAAACATAAATTATTAGATGCACTTCTTCCATTAATGGCAGAATCTAAATCTTATAATACTAAAATAGATGAACTTGTAATTGTTAAGCGAGATAATCCAGAATTTTCTGAAATATGTCTACAACAACCAGCATTATTATTTTCAGTTCAGGGAGAGAAACGATTAACAGCAGGTAGTGAAATAATTGAGTATCAAGAAGGGCAGATAGTTTTTCAAGGTGCACCTATGCCATGTTCTAGTTATATTGCAAAAGCATCAAAAGATACACCTTATGTTGCTATGCTATTATCTGTTAATATCCCACTTATGACAGAGCTGATTTTATCTATTAATAATGTAGGTTCAGATAATATTACACATTCATATTCTAGCCTTGGAAAAATAGAAGCGGGTAGTGAGCTTGTGGATGCTTTTGGACGTCTTGCAAATCTTTTATCTATGAATGATAGTGATATAAAAGTTTTATCACCTCTTATTATAAAAGAAATATACTATTTCCTTTTAAAAACTGATTTAAAAGAAAAAATCATATCTTTTGCAGTTACTCCAAGCTGTAATAATAAAATATTAAAAACTATCTCTTATTTAAAGGAAAATTATAATAAGCATTTTAGTATAAATGAATTAGCAGATATGGCAAATATGTCGCCTGCTACATTTCATCGTCATTTTAAAATAGTAACCACATTAAGCCCTATACAATATCAAAAAACATTAAGGCTTTTAGAAGCATCTCGTATTATTCAATATGAGAATGCCTCTGTTTCAGAAGCAGCATTTAAAGTAGGGTATGAAAGTGTAAGTCAATTTACAAGAGAATATAAACGAATGTTTAATGTTACACCTAAAAATAAACAGCAGAAAAGGTTAAATGATAAATAGTTATTATTTTTTATATTTTAAATTCTTCGCCTAAAAATACTTTAAATGATAAAAATCTTTATATATTTAAGTATTAATTTATAGAAATGATTAAGATAAATTAAATAGTTTGAGTTCTGTTATATAACATCACTCAAACTATATAATTAATATTTAAAATTTTTGAATTGTGAAATTTATAAAAACTTCACAAAAGATTTAAAAACCTAATAATTTTAATTATATTAGATAGTTAATTCAGATTCCCATAAACCATGGATATTGCAATAGCTTACTGCATGAAGAACACCACTTTCTTTAATTGAGCATTTAAATAATGCAACAGGTTCTGTATGTAATGCACCTTGGTTAGCACCTTTTGCAGATTCTCCATGTGCTAAAAATTCAGCTCTGCCGATATGTTGAATAGCAGCTTCGCCTTTAAAGTATAAATCAATATAAGCAATAAAATGTTCAGTAGTATTAGGATGAGCAATTTCTGCACCAACAGATACTTCAATAACTGCTGTATCGCCATCACGACTTACAACTTTAATCACTGGAACATGTTTTTCTGCTTTAAAATCAGCTGTTTTTATAGAATTAGATATAGACATATTTGTCCTCCCATTTTAATTTTACATATAGAGTATATTTATTTTATTTTTTTATGCAAGTATTTTGTATTAGAATTATTTGTTTTTTGTGTAGATATTTCTTATTTGCTCACATTTTCTCATATCTTTTAAAAAAAGTGATGCTGTATCATTTCTAAGTTTTTCTCTAAATTTATCAAGGTGTTTTATATACTGGTTTTCTTGTTCGCTTTTAATAACAGCTTCCATATACATATATGATGATTTTATTACAATATAAGTGCATTTTAAATATTCTATATGGTTTAAATATTCTTTATCATCACTTTTTTTCATATAATCATCAATAATTTCTAATGATGTATCAAGTTCTTTTTTTATATATCCAATATATCTAATCATTCTTTTATATGAAATTGCTTTTGCGATTTCCAATTCATTATCCATAATATTTTTACTGATTATAAAAAGTTTATCTTCTAGTTGATATTTATACTTTTCAATATTATTATCTGTTTTTTCATTTTTTATTCTTATATCAGTGCTTGTGCTTTCATGTTGTAAAAAAGATTTTTGACTATTATTAGCACATGACAGTAAAACAGCAAGACATATAAAAACAGTCAAATATTTCATATTATTTTTGTTCAACCATATTTTTTATTTCTTCTATAAGTTTTTCTTCTTCTTTTAAAAGGCTATTAATTTTATCACTTGATTTCATAACATGATTTTGAAGAATATTAATAAATGATTGCATAGATTTATCTTGTATATTTTTAAATTCAATTAACATATCTTTTGAAAAATTACATACATTATCTATATATTCTATTTTAATATTGATATATTTTTTAGCAATATCAGATTTAATATTTTTTGATTTTTCAAGTATTAATTTTATAGTATCATTTTGCACTTGTTCTATATCACTTATAGTTTTATCTATATCTAAATTATCACCTTTTTCAATATTATTTTTTAACTGATATAAAGGCTCTGATGATTTATCTTCAAATTGTTTATGTAGTGGGATAATATCATGTATAATTATATAATAATCTTGCTCCAAAGTATTTAATTGTTTATTGCATGCAGTTGATAATAATATTATTATCATTAATACTAATACTTTTTTCATTAGTAACTCCATCTTATTTTTCATTTATTTCTTTAATTATCTCTTTTAGTAATTTATTTTGTTCTTTTTGTAAAGAGCGTATTGCTTTATTATATTTGATTTGTGTTAATTTTGCATTATTATTACCATGTTCTCCCATAGTTTTAAATTGCTGAATAGTAACTTTCACATATTCAGTTTGTGTTTCTAAAAGTTTTATATTTAATTTATGATATTTTTTTACTTCTTTTGATACTATATGAATATTTACTTCCTTTGCAAGTTTTAAAAGCCTTGTAAGTTCATCATTTATTAGCCTATTATCTTTCTCAAATTGATTGAAATCATTTGTTTGTTTATATTTAGTAATGGCGGAAGTCATTTGTGTATTTATTAGCTTTATTTTTACATTTAGTTCTTCTTCAATAGCAGAATACCTACTTATATCTTTTTGTATAATTATAATATCTGTTTTTGCACAGGCTGAAATCAATATTATAACAAAAAAAGCGAGTAGAATATGCTTATTTTTCTTCATCAGCATACACATCAACACTTGATAAAAAGTTTATGTAGTCTATTTCTTCTTGGCTCATATCTTGATGAGTATTGTGTAATAAACCAGTATATCTGTCATAAGCTATATTTTTTTCAGTTTTATAAATATCTGCAATTTCATAAATTAACTTGTTTTGTAGGCTTATATATTTTTTTAGAGCATTAAAAGCATTGATATAATCATTACTTTTAAAATTATGTATTGCATTATCTATTGTTACAAGTAGTTTTTCTTCTTCTATTTTGATAATATTTAATTTTTCATCAATATTTATTTTTTTATTATCAAATATATTATTTAATAGGTCATCTGTTTCTTGATTTAATATATCAAAAATTTTTCTTATATCTACTCTTACTTGATTTATATAATAATTTGTATCTTGTTCTAAATCATTTGTAGAAGTAATATATTTTTTAAATTCTAAATATGATTGGCTATTATAAATATTTTCCTGTGTCCCATCACTTGCATTATATTCTGTATTTTCAACATTTGGGGATAGTTTAATAGCTACTGTAATACTTATAATAGTTAGTAATAAAATGATAACAGCAATTTTTTTATTCATATATAAAACCTCGTATAAGTATAATTATTTAGAATAATATGGCTTTTAGAAATAAATCTGCAAGCCATAATTTGTGATGATTATAATTTATTTAGCAGTATTATCAGCAGGGGAAGGGTGTATTGCTTCCATTAAAATTTTTAATGTTTCTGTATTTTCTTTATTAAGTTTTTCAAATTGTGCTGCATATTTTTGTGTTAAACTTTCTTTATCTTTTTCATCTACTTTGCCTTTTTTAGCAAAAACATCTGATATATCTTGTAATAATTCATTACGAAGTTTTATATAGGCAAGTGTTAAGTTATGATATGTTTTCACTTCTGATGTTTTAATTTTTTGAGCATTTGCATTCATGTGTTTTTCAATTGCTTTTACTTGGTTATCAACAATCTTTATACTAACGGCAATGTCTTTTTTACTTTTACCTTCAATTATTTTATCAATTTCTACCATTTCATTTTCAATTTTTGTAAGAGCATCCACAATTTTTGGATTAATCTCACTATTATACATATTAAGATCTGCTACTATTTCTTCTTTTGTTGAAGTGGCAAAACATAATCCTGCTGTGATAAATACTAAAAGTAAGGATATTAAAATTTTTTTCATTATTTTCTCCAAATATTTATTATTTTTTATTCAAAAACAGCTTTCAAAAAATCATTGCGTATAATTTCTGCCTGTTTTTTTACTGCTGTTTCTTCATTTTTATATTTATTTTCAATTATTTTTATTTCTTTTTTTGTAATAGAGCCATTTTTATTATAGTAATCAGCTATCTCTTTTATTACTTTTTCATAAAAAGAAAGTTCATATACTGGATATGTAAGTGCATTTTTCATATTTTCTGTTTTTAAGATTTTATAGCTTTCTTTAATATAATCATCAAGATTTATTATTTTTGCATGAATATTATTTAGTTTATCATCAATATTTTCTTTCTGATTATTAAGCATTAATTTTTTAATATTCTTTATTTCAGCATAAACTTCTTTTTTTGTGTTATTAATATTTTTTTCAATCTTTTTACTATATATATTATAGTCATCAAATAAATCTTTCTTTTCAGCATAAGATATATTGTAAGATAATACTAAAAATATTAATATATATAATGATTTTTGCATATATTCATTTTTAAAAAGCATTTTGTCTACTCATTCATACCGCCTGCCAGTGCTAAAACAAGCATAGTAGTTTTTATAAATTGTTTGCCAATAGTTTGTTCTTTATCATCATATTTATTAAGTAGCATTCTGTATTCTTCTTTACTTAACTGATTATAAAGACAACTCATAATTTCTTCACCTAATTTTTCATCTATTTTTTCATATTTTGTAACTATGCCTTTATATTCTTGAAAAGTGAGTGCTTCATTTTCTGAAAATCGCTTAATAATTTCATATCCTTTTGCTATTTTAAAGCGGTTTTGTTTATCTAGTAAATTTATATATACTCTCATTTTATATGTTTTAAAACCATTGAAATTAGCCTTTAAAATAGTTAAGTTATGTTCTAAATTTTTCAAAGTATTACGTATTTTAAAAATATCATTTCTAGTAAGTTGATATTTTGTAATATCAAGCATACTAACCACTTTGTCAATCTGGTTAGTAATATCTTCAAATCTTGCTTCAAGTCCTGCACTTAAAAGGTCTAAATCATCAGCAAAATTTTTAATTTCACCTGTTGCATTTTTTGCACCTGTTTCAGCTATTAGTTTAGATAGATTAAATTCCTGTTCGTTCATTTTATTATCACATATTTTTATATTTTTCTAATGAGCGTTGTAATCGTTTTGCTTCTTTTTCATATTTAGATACAACATTTTTATAATCTTTTTCTGAAATAGCTCCACTATTTTCATATATTTCAAGTAGTTCGGAAGTAACATCTATTGTTAATAGTTGAAGAGATGCAGTATCTTGTAAAATAGTTTGTAGTGATGGGCTACTGATTTCTTCTAATGATTGAGTTTTAATATCTATAATAGTCTGCTTACTTGTTAATAATGTTTCTTTCATAGATGGTAATTGTTTATATATGTAAAGTCTTGTGTTAGGTCTAAGTGTATCAGTGATATTTTTAACTTTTCCACCAGTTTCTAGTATAGTTTTCATAGAGCTTTGAAAAAAACTTTTTTCATCAGCATAAGCATAAGAAATAGTAAAAATAAGCATTATAGTTAATAATAGTGAAATTTGTTTCATAGGCTCACTCTCAATATATTATTAATTAAATTTTAACAGTAGCATAAAAATTTTACAATATAAATATATTGAAAAATCACTGTTTCTTAATATTTTCTAAATATTCTGCCCACTCAATAGGTAGTTTATGTTTTTTAGCATTATTACAATTTTTGCAAGCTGGAACAATATTATTTTTAGTAGATTTGCCACCTCTTATTAGTGGAACAATATGGTCCATAGTTAGTTCTTCAATTTTAAAATGGTTGCCACAGTAATAACATTCTCCACTTGATATTTTTTCTCTCCACCAGTTTGTTTTTCTTAATTCTCTTGCTTTTGCTCTTTCTTTTGCTATTTCTTTATCAGTTGCCTGCGGTATAAAAAAATCTTGCATAAATATTCCACCGTTTTAGTTTTGAAAATTTTTTCATTTTTTTATTTAATATTGTTGACCTTATTTTAATAATGTATTATGCTAAATTTATAATTAAATTAAGACTGTTTGTAAATAGAAATTCAGTCATTAAATTGGAGGAGACAATATGAGCAGCTACAATGCTTCAACAGACTACTTAAAATCATACGGAATTAATAATCCAAAAGCAATTTACTTAAATATGCCAACAGAAGCTCTTTATGAAGAAGCTATCAAACGCGGTGAAGGTCATGTAGTAAAAGGCGGTGCGATGGTTTTTGAAACTGGAACACATACAGGGCGTTCTGCTCAAGATAAATATGTTGTTAGAGAATCTACTTCTGAAAAAGATGTGAACTGGGACTCTTCAGCAGCAAAAGAAGCAAGCGAAGCTCAGTTTAATACTCTCTATAATGATATGATGGCTTTTTGTGATGGTAAAGAATTATTTGTTCAAGAATTATATGCAGGTGCTGATGAAACTTGCCGTTTAAAAGTTCGTGTTATTGGCGAATTTGCATGGCACAATATGTTTGCACGCAATATGTTTATATGCGAGCAAGATTTAGCTAAATTAAAAGGTTTTCAAGCTGATTTTACAGTTATTTATCTTCCTAATTTCCAAGCAGATACTGCAAAACATGGCACTCGTTCAAGCACAGTTATTATGTTAAATTTTGCTAAAAAAGTTGTTTTAATAGGTGGCACTCAGTATGCTGGTGAACTTAAAAAATCAGTATTTACTGTTATGAACTACTATCTTCCAAAACAAGGCATTATGAGTATGCACTGCTCTGCAAATATTGGTGAAAAAGGCGATACTGCTATTTTCTTCGGTTTATCAGGCACAGGTAAAACTACACTTTCTTCTGACCCTAAACGCGTTCTTATTGGTGATGATGAACACGGTTGGAATGATAAAGGTGTATTTAATATTGAAGGTGGTTGCTATGCGAAAGTTATAAAACTTTCCAAAGAAATGGAACCAGATATTTATAAAACTACTCATTCTTATGGCACAATATTAGAAAATGTTGTTTATGATGCAGTTACTAGGGAAATAGATTTAGATAGCGATAAATTAACAGAAAATACTCGTTCTTCTTATCCACTTTCTCAAATGCCAAGAATTTCTCCAGACAATAGAGGCGGACAGCCAAAAAATATTATTTTCTTAACTTATGATGCTTTTGGTGTTCTTCCACCTGTTGCAAAACTTGATTTAAATCAAGCAATGTATCACTTTGTTTCTGGTTACACTGCAAAAGTAGCTGGAACAGAAAAAGGTGTTAAAGAGCCATCTGCAACATTCTCTACTTGTTTTGGCGAACCATTTATGGTATTCCACCCATTCTTCTATGCTAAAATATTAGCTGAAAAAATGAAAGCAAATGGTGTTAATGCTTACCTTGTAAATACTGGTCTTTTTGGTGGTAAATATGGTGTAGGTCAGCGTTTCTCTATTAAAGATACTAGGGCTATTGTTAATGCTATCCTTGACGGTGAAGTTGATAAAGGTGGTTTCCATGAATGCCCAGTATTTGGCTTTGGTATTCCTAATGCAATTCCGGGTGTTAATCCTGAAATATTAGACCCTTCTAAAGGTTGGAAAGACCAAGCTGAATATAGTGCAGCACTTAAAGATTTAGCAGCTAAATTTATTGCAAACTTCAAAAAATATCCTGAAAATGATATGACAAGTGAAGTTTTAAAAGGTGCTCCAAAAGCATAATTATAAAATTATCAATTTTATATACAATAGGGCATACAAACTGTATGCCCTTTTTTTATTGAATAGCTATGTTTTTAATAAAATAAAAATTTCTTGCATTTTCTCTAAATTTTGCTACACATTTATATAAAAATATAATAATATAACAAGCATTATTTATTATGTAATGATAATGACGGAGAATATATATGAAAACTATGACAGGTAGTCAAATAAGAGCCGCATTTTTAAAGTATTTTGCAGATAATGGTCATACAATAGTATCATCATCAAGTTTAGTTCCACATGATGACCCAACACTTCTTTTTGCAAATGCAGGTATGAACCAGTTTAAAGATATTTTTCTTGGTAAAGAAACAAGAAGTTATAAAAGAGCCACATCATGCCAAAAAGTTGTTCGTGCTGGTGGAAAACATAATGATTTAGAAAATGTAGGCAGGACTGCACGACATCATACATTTTTTGAGATGCTAGGCAATTTTTCTTTTGGTGATTATTTTAAAAAAGATGCTATTAATTTTGCATGGACATTTTTAACAAAAGAATTAGAACTTCCTGTTAGTAAGCTATTTGTTACAGTTTATCAAGATGATGATGAAGCATATAATCTTTGGCAGGAAGTGGCAGGTTTACCAGCTGATAAAATATATAGAAAAGGTGCAAAAGATAACTTTTGGCAAATGGGGGATACTGGACCGTGTGGTCCATGTTCTGAAATATTTATTGACCAAGGCGAAGGTGTTGGCTGTGGTAGACCTGAATGCAACCCTGACTGTGATTGTGATAGACATTTAGAGCTTTGGAATTTAGTATTTATGCAGTTTGATAGAGATGAAAATGGTTCACTTTCTCCACTTCCAAAACCATCTATTGATACAGGTATGGGGCTTGAAAGAATTGCAGCTATTATGCAAAATAAACAAAGTAATTATGAAACTGATTTAATTAGACCTATTATTGACTATACTGCTAATCTTGCAGGTGTAGAATATGGTAAAAATGAGCAGACAGATATTTCTTTGCGTGTTATTGCAGACCATTCTAGAAGTTCAACATTTTTAATCGGTGATGGTGTTTTACCATCTAATGAAAAAAGAGGCTATACATTAAGAAAAATTATGCGACGAGCTATGCGTCATGGTAAAATGCTTGGTTTAGAAAATGAATTTTTCTATAAAGTATGTGGCTATGTGGTAGATTTTATGAAAGAGCATTATGTTGAGCTAACAGATAAAAAATCCTTTATTACAAAAACAGTTGAAACAGAAGAAAAAGGATTTAGCAAAACTTTTGCAGCAGGTATTAAAATTATTGAAGAAGAAATGTTTGAAAAATATAAATCAACTAAAATAATTGATGGTAATGATATTTTTAAACTTTATGATACTTATGGTTTTCCTGTTGATTTACTTGAAGATATAGCAGTAGATGCTGGTTATACACTTGATATGGTAGGTTTTAATAAGATGATGGAGCAACAACAGGCACGAGCAAAATCATCATCACTTGGCATTAATACAAGTGACACATCAGATGCTTTAAAAGAATTAAGCGGTAGACTTGTAACAGAATTTGGTGGATATGCAGGGCTTATTGCAAGTGGTAAAATACTTGCTATGGTATCAAATAATAAAAGAGTATATGAAGTTCAAGCAGGGGAAAGTGCTGATATTATTTTAGATGTTACAACAAGTTATGCAGAAGGTGGTGGTCAAGCAGGTGATAAAGGTATTATAAAAGGTAGTAATGATAGTCTTTTTCAAATAGAAAATACTTTAAAATTAAATGATATGATTATTCATAGAGGTCATATTATAAAAGGTTCTTTTAAAGAACAAGATAAAGTAAAAGTGGAAGTTGATGAAACTATTAGGCAATATACAGAATACAATCACACAGCAACTCATCTTTTACATAAAGCATTACAGACCATTGTTGGAGACCATGCAAGGCAAGCAGGTTCTCTTGTGAATGATGAGAGACTTCGCTTTGATTTTACTCATTCTCAACCTTTAACATCTGAACAGATAGATGCTATTGAAATGGAAGTTAATAAGGCAATTACGGCAAATTATCCTGTGCATAAAAGAATAGAATCCCTTGAAGATGCTATGCAAGAGGGTGCAACTGCATTATTTGGTGAAAAGTATGGTGATGAAGTTCGTGTTGTTCAAATTGCTAACTATTCAAAAGAGCTTTGCGGTGGTTGTCATGTTGATAGAACAGGCGTCATTGGTCTTTTTAAAATTCTTTCAGAATCAAGTGTTGCATCAGGGGTGAGAAGAATAGAAGCTGTTACAAGTCATAAAGCATTTAAATATCTTTCAGATATGGATAAAAGTATGAAACAGGTGCTTGCTATTTTAAAATGTCAGCCATCAGAAGTTGCAGAAAGAGTATCAGATATTCTTAAAAATCATAAAGCTCTTGAAAAGAAAATTAAAGCAGCAGGGGAGCGTATTGTTCCAAAAGCAGCTGATACTATTTTTGAAAATGTAAAAGAAATAAATGGTGTAAAAGTAGCACGAATATTTTTTGAACAAGCCAATATTCCTTTAATGCGTGAAGTTATAGATACTGGTAGGAATAGACTTGGTAGTTGTATAATAATAGTTGGAGCTAAAACAGATGATAATAAAGCTACTCTTATTTGTGGTGTATCAAAAGATTTAACTAATAAATATAATGCTGGTGCAATAGTCAAACAAATATCTTCATCAATAGGTGGTTCTGGTGGTGGTAAGGCTGATATGGCTCAGGCTGGTATAAAAGATGTTAATAAACTTCAAGAAGCATTAGATATGATATATGATTTAATATAGTCCAAAAAAAATAAAAAAACATTATGTTTTTTGTAGACATATTTAATGTAATATTATATAGTGATTAATAATGTAAAGATAATTATTAGGAGATTTTAATGAAAGCTGAAATGATTAACCCTTTCATTACCGCAACATTGAATGTTCTTTCTACAATGGTGGGTATTGAAGCTAAAAAAGGCGAAGTATATATTAAACAAGATGATAGAATGTCTTATGATATTTCTGGTGTTATTGGCATAGCTGGTAAAATGTCAGGGTTCGTTGTAGTGAGTTTTCCTGAAAAGCTTGCATTAGATATTGTATCTGGTTTTCTTGGTGAGCCAAAGAAAAATATGAGTAAAGATGTTGTAGATGCAATAGGTGAATTTGTTAATATGATAGCTGGTGGCTCTAAAAGAGTATTTGCAGAACAAGGCTATAAGTATAATATAGGCATTCCTAATGTTATCACTGGTAAAAACCATACTATTAATAGACCAAGTAATGTTGTATGTATTGGTGTTAAATTTCTTGTTGGTGACCAAGAATTTGTTATTGAAGTAGCATTAAAACCTCGTCCAGATGCAGATTAATCATTTAAAAGTGTGATTTAATGAAATATTTTAATAGTATATATAGAGCGGTGATAATAACCGCTCTTTTTTTAATATTTATTTTTTCGGAGAATGTAATGAGTGCACCTATTGAAACAAAACTTGATAATGGAGTTACAGTATTATATGAAAAGGTGCCTAGTGTAAAAGTTGTATCTGTCCAATGTTGGATAAAAACTGGCTCTGTTAATGAAAATGATAAACTTTCTGGTATATCTCACTTTTTAGAACATATGTTATTTAATGGCACTAAAAAATTCAAATCGGGTGAGATAGACGAATACCTTGATGCAAAAGGTGGTTATAATAATGCTTTTACAAGTCTTGATGTAACTAATTATTATGTAACTATTCCCACAGAAGAAGTAGAAGCTGCCTATGAAGTTGTAAGTGATATGGTATTTAATGCGTTACTTGAACAATCAGAGATAGGTAGAGAAAAACCAGTTGTTTTACAGGAAATTAATAGAAAATATGATGACCCATCTTATAAAATGTGGCAGGATTTACAGGCGTCTTTATTTCAAGGCACACCTTATTCAAGGCAGGTTATAGGAACTAGTGAAACTGTTAGCAATTTTACAAGGCAGGAAATAGTTGATTATTATAATAGATATTACCATCCACAAAATATGACATTAGTTATAGTAGGTGATATAGAAGAAAAACAGGCAATAGATTTAGCTAATAAATATTTTAATCAAACAAGAGATGTTCCTGTTGGAAAATTATATAATGGAGAAAATCAAGTTACTTTTACAAAATCAGTTAATAAAAACTTTAAAGCTGATGTTAATGTAGATTATGCTGTATTTGCCTTTCCAACTGGTTCTCAAAATATTGATACTGTTTATGCAGAAGAAGTATTTGCAGAAGTGCTTTCAGGTGGTGAATATTCATTATTAAATGAAATCATTAAAAATAAAAATAATACAGCAATATATGTAACAGATATTGGTCTTTTTAATCATTATAATGGGCTTTTTGGTGCTATGGCTGTTGTCCCTAAGGGCAATGGTGAAAAGTTTAGAGATGAAGCTTTATCTATTATTAATGATATAGCATCAGGTATAATAGAAGAAAGTCGTATAGAAAAAGCAAAAAATAGATTGAAAAGTAAAAATATTTTTGAAGAAGAAAATGTTTCTTCACTTGCTCAAAATATAGGATATGCTTATGTTCTTGATTTTAAAGATTATCATTTAAATTATGAATCTGGTATAGAAAAAGTAACAAAAGAGGATATTATATCTGCTGCTAAAAAAATGACAAGTGGTCCAATGTATTTTGGAATTACATCAAATGAGTAAATAATGATTTTATTTTAATATTAAATTTGTGAATAGAATATAATAAATTACTAACTAATTATATATGATGAAATAATAATGTAAAAGTTTTTTGTAATAATATTTATGACAATAAATAAACTTTTGATTTAAAAATGCTTTTATAATAATGCTATACCAAAGTAAATTGAACTTTCATTTATACTTATTTCTATGGTATATTTATCTACACATTTCTATTTTTATCCATTTCTATATTAATATTTTTATAGCTTGCTTTCTTGTATCTATCTGTTATTTAGAGAAAAATTAATAATATAAAGATTAATATTATTTTATTTTTAAGTTATAAAAAGTAGAACACCATATATATTTTAATTGATTTTATCAAATGAATATGATTTAATAAAAAGGTTGAAATAGTATTTAAGTATCTAATGGGGATAAGAATATGCTGCGTAATAACAGTATAGCTGTAAAGTTCTTTTTAGGTTTTTTTCTTACAAGTGTAGTTGCTATATTATTAATGATGGTAATTGTTTATTTATCAGTAAAAAGTTATGTTATAAATACAAGGATAGACCGTCTTGATATTGTTCATAACATCAAAGTAAGGCAAATGCAGAATGCTATAAATCATTTAGAAAATCCTATTCTAAAATTTTTAAAGAATAATTATGAAACTTATGGATTAGATAAGTTAATCAATGCCTATAATAACCTGCCAAAAGATATAAGTAGTGATACTATTGAAGCTTGCAAAAAGGAACTTTATAAACAGTATGCTGGACAGTATAATAATAAACCTATCCTTGAATACTTAAATATCACATCTAACGATGGAGTTCCTGTAAGCAATTCTGGTATAACTGCCCAGTGTTTAGATTTTATGGATAAATTAGGTATGCAATCTTTTGAAGGTATTAGTGATAGTGTTCCATCTATTAAAGAATATAAGAAACTTTCAGAAAATTTTGCTAATACATTTTCTCTTTTTTTAGATTCATCAGGTTTTGAAAATATATTATTTGTATCATCTAATGATGATGTTGTATATACTTTGAAAAAAGATACTGTTTTAGGTCATAATCTTATATCATCATACTGGATAAAAGGGCTTTCTAATCAAATTTCCAGATTTCATTCAATGACAAATGAGGGTAGAAGTGATTTTTATTTTGCAGATATGCAACCTTATATGTCATTAGATGGTTATCCAGCTTTTTTTATTATTTCACCAATATTTAAAGATAGTAAGTATTATGGGAGTATTGTTTTAGTTTTATCATCTTTATTTATAGATGCGGTATTGTCTGATGATAATAACTGGCAGGAAGAAGGGCTTGGCTTAACTGGTGATGCTTATGTTACCACAACAAATGGAATGTTTCGCTCTAATAGGCGGGATTTATTAGAAAACCCACAAGACTTTCTTGCATCACTAAAAAAAATCAAAAATCCATCAGTTGTTTATGATATGGTAGAGCATTTTGGAACTGTTGCTTATTATTCTTCAATTTTGAGAAATTTACCATCTGATTCTTATGATGGTAATAATGGATATGTTTTTTCTAAAACTGCTGATGGAGCAGATATTGTTACATATTATTCACCATTAAATATTGGTGATCTTAAATGGATACTTTTTATACGCATGGAATTAAATGAAATTATAAATGAAGTTGCACCTATTAAAACATTAATGCGTAATATGATTATTCCAGTATTTATAATTTTATTAACAATTACTGCTGTTTTTGCATATTATATAACTAGACCAATTAGGCAGATGCAGAAAAAATGTATGGCTATTGCTATGGGAGAATGTTCTACTATTGATTTACAAGGTTCGTATAAAGAGATTAATGACCTTGTCCATGCTTTTAATAATATGATAACAACATTAGTAGAAAATGAAAAACATATACATAAAGTAACAAAATCATTAGAAGATTCTCTACAAAATCAGTCAGTGATTAGCCAAGAGTTGCAAGAAGAGAAAAATTTTACTACACGAATGTTTAATGCAAAAGGTCTGATAATCTTTGTAATAGATGATAATGATAAAATAATTAGGGTAAATGATGCTATACAAAATTTCTATCCTGATAAAAAGTTAATAGGTATTCATTATGAAGAAATAGTGCCATACGAATACAGGCATACAGCTTCTTCTATTGTATCACTACTTAGAGGTGGTGATTATCAAGTGCCACATTTAATTACAGCAATTAAAATAAATGATGAAAATGTATATATAGAATGGAATTTTTCTGTATTTACCAGTAGAGATTTAGAAGGTAGTCATATTGTGCAGTTTATAACAGCAATAGGCACTAACTGCACAGAAAGATACGAAGCTGAAAAAAGTTCAAAAGAAAATTCAGCTATGTTTCATAGAATATTTTCTAACGCTTACGATGCTATATTAATAGCTGATGAAAATAATAATATTTTACTTGTAAATAAATCATTTGAATCTCTTTTTGAAGTAGATTATGTTGATTTAGTAGGCAAACCAGTAGTAACAAATATTATTTCAAGTGAATATAAAAATGTTATTCTTTCAGATACTCAGGAAGGAAAATCATTAGAAATTGATGCACTTCGTTCTGATAAATCAAAATTTCCTGTTGATATATCTATATCTAAAATGATGTATCATGGTAGACTTAGTATATTATATATATTAAGAGATGCGTCTTTTAGAAAGAAAAAAGAAAAAGAATTACAATCAGCACTTAAAAGAGCAATAGATGCAGAAAAAACAAAAAGTGAATTTATTGCTAATATGAGCCATGAAATACGCACACCACTTAATGGTATTATTGGTTTTATTGACTTACTTAATGAAACAAATCTTGATGATATACAGAAAGATTATGTGAAAATAATCAAATCTAGTTCAGATAGTTTATTTTGTATTATTAATGATATATTAGACTTTGCTAAAATTGAAAGTGGAAAAATGCAGCTAGAATCTATTGAATTTAATGCTTGGAATGTATTTGAAGATGCTGTTGCAATTTATGCAGCAAAGGCAATGGATAAAAATATATTATTAATATGCTTGTTTAGTATAGATATGCCTAAATACTTTTTAGGTGACCCACTTCGTATTAGACAGATAATAATTAATCTTATATCTAATGCTATTAAATTCACTAACACTAATGGCAGAGTAATTGTTAGAGTATCAATTGTTTCAAAAAATAGTGAAAAATGTAAAATAAGAATATCTATTAAAGATAACGGCATAGGTATTACAAAAGAGCAGCAAAAAGTTATTATGGATACTTTTGCTCAGGCAGATATATCTATAAGTCGCCAGTATGGAGGTAGTGGGCTAGGGCTTGCAATATCTCAAAGTTTAATTCAATCAATGAATTCATCATTAAATGTATATAGTGAATATGGCATAGGTAGTGAATTTTATTGGACACTTGAACTTCCTATTGTTTATAAAAAAGATATGCAATCACAAATTGATTTTTCAAATATAAGCATTATGCTTTTAGGATATAACGGACATAATCCATCAATAGAATTGTATGAAGAATATATTAAAAATATTAAGGCACAGGTGCAATATACTACAAATGTAGATGATATTCGTATGACAGATACAAATATTATTGGAATAGTATATGATAAAAGTAAATATAACTTTATTAAAAAAGTTGTTAATGAATTTACAGACAAATTTTTTATTATTTTTAGCACTACATCACTTGATAATAAAATATATGAATTAGGTGGTGAAAATGTCCATCCACTTGTTCCACCACTTAGTATGTCAAAATTAATATCAGTATTATCAGATATACTTGGATATAATAAACCATATTATGTGAAAGCAAAAAAACAAAAAAATACTCATTTTTCTAATAATATTATGCTTGTTGATGATGATGAAGTAAATAGCAGGCTTTCAGAAATATTGCTTAAAAATATGGGACTTAAAGTAGATACAGCAGAGAATGGTCAAGTAGCTGTTGATAAATATAAACAAAATAAATATGATTTAATTTTTATGGATATTTATATGCCAGTAAAAGATGGCTTAACAGCAATAAAAGAGATAGTTGCTTATGAAAAAGAAATGGGACTTAATCATGTTCCAATAGTTGCTCTTACTGCAAATATTGTAGAAGATGATGTTGAAGAATATACATCAATAGGTATAGATGATTTTGTTGCGAAACCTATTGTGAAAAGTAAATTAGAAGCAGTTTTAAATAGATATTTAGGTAAAAACCAAAAACATTTAAAAGAAAATATAATAAAATGTGTATCAGAAAACATTAAATCAGATGATAATGCCATTATTACTGCTACTGTTGATGAATATTGTCATACTTCATGGCATTATGCACAGATGCTTTCACATGCAGTTAGTGAATTTAATGAAAGTTCAGCACTTTATATAATTAATCAAATGCTTATGCTTTCAGAAAAATATCAATTTTCTTCTGCTATTAATGTGCTTTATAAGATTAAACAAAATATTGAAGATGGTATTAATGAAAATATTTTTGCACTAATTGATAAATTAAAAGATATATTATATCAAATTAAACATTCTGTTAGGATGTTTAAATGACAGGGACAAGAAAACTAAATATTTTATATTATAATATTTTTCCGAAATGTATGGATATGGTTACAAGTGTTGCGATGTTAATTGGTATAGATGTATCATATACACAAAGTATACCTGATGTTATGAAGCATATTGTTAGTAGGAAAAATATTGATATGCTCTTTATTGATTATAATGGAAATTCAGAAATTATAGATTTAGTTGCAACTGTCCATAAGTATGATGAAGATTTATTAATTTATTTTATTACAGAAATTAATGATGATAAAGAAAAAATAAAAGCGTATAGTGCTGGTGCTATTGATTATTTTGTATTACCATTAAATCAACAGGTATTGTATGCAGTATTAAAAAATATGGCTGTGTTGCGTGGCTCACGGATTAAGCTTCATAATGAAACTAATCTTTTACAATATGAAGTAGGGCAGGCGGTCAGCACTGTAAAAGAAAGAGAGATGGAATCATTACTTTTACTTGGTAGAGCATCTGAATATAAAGATAAAGATAATGCTAGCCATATTTTAAGAGTAGGTAAATATTCTGCTATGATAATGGAAAGTATAGGTGGAAGTAGTGAAGATAAAGAGTTGATGTTTTATGCTGCACCATTACACGATATTGGTAAAATAGGTATATCAGATGATATTTTAAATAAATCTTCAAAGCTGACTAATGAAGAATATAGTATAATGAAAACGCATACTATAAAAGGCTATGAGATACTTTCAGGCACAAAAAATAAATATTTAGAAGCTGGAGCTATTATAGCTTTAACCCATCATGAAAAATATAATGGTAGTGGTTATCCAAATGGTTTAAAAGGGGATAATATTCCTTTATATGGAAGAATAGTTGCAGTTGCTGATGTATTTGATGCACTTATTTCTGAAAGAGTATATAAAAATTCTTGGACATTAGAACAGACTGTGGAATATATTAAAAACCAGTCTGGTATTCATTTTGACCCATTTATTGTTGAAAAATTCCTTGAAAATATAGATAAAGCATTATAAATTATTGCAAGTATCATATCTTATAAATTATATTATAGTTAAAATGTTAATAGACATAAGATATTCATATTTTATATACTTATATAAAAATCAAGTTATGGATAACTAATATTTTCAATTTATAAATTACAATTATAAATAAAATTGCTTTACCCAATTTTAACCTTAAAATCAATGTAATAAAAATACATAAAAATCAGTAAAATATAAGATGAAAAAAATTTATTCTAAAAATATATTGGAAAATATTAGATAAAACATCTTTTTAATTTATAAAAAATTTTTCCTATTTTTATCATTAAAATGTATTTTATCATTATATATCAATTATTTATAAATATATAAAACAAAAAAGGGGAGAGATAAAGCAATAAAGAACACTATAAAACATATTACTATTTTACAATTTTAATTAAAACATTATAATATTATTTTATGATAATTAAAATTATTGTCCTTTATGGATAGGTAAATTTAATATAATTTCAGCACCTTTTTCGCCATCTTCTCTATTTTTTACTTGAAGAAGACCATTCATTTTTTCTATAATAATTTGAGCCATATACATACCTATACCTGTGCCTTGCACTCCTTTTGTAGTGTAGTGCATTTCAAATATTTTTTTCAAAGTTTCTTCGCTAAGTCCTGTTCCATTATCTTTAATATTGATGATTATCCTTTCATCATTATTATTTTCTACTTTTATGGATATTGAACCTTGTAATTCTGGTTCATTTTCTTTTCTTGAAATAATAGAATCTTTACCATTGACTACTATATTCATAATAACTTGTTTTAAGTCATTAACAAATCCAAATACTTTTATATTATCAAACTGGTTAGGCATATCATACATAACTTCAATATTACTTTTTTTCAAAACAGGTGTTAAAAGTATCATAATAGATTTAATAGCTTGATTTACTTTAAATGGCACACTTACATCTTCTGGCTTAAAAAAGTTTTTAAAGTTTTCCATTGTTTCAGACATAAACATAATATGGTTCATAATAGACTGCATCATATCAGATAATTCTTCTTTATTAAATTCATCATCTTCTTCTAAAATGTCCTCAGTGTTTTGAGCGATTAAACCAATAGCGTTAAGTGGTTGTTTCCACTGGTGAGTAATAAAACCAATCATAGTGCCAATAGTTGCAAGTTTTTGATATTGTGCCAAAGTTACAATATTTATTTCTATTGTATTTTTTAAATCATCAGTATATGACTGGATTAGATTATTTGCTTCTTTTAAACATCTTTGTCTTTCAATGGTTTCTGTAATATTAGTAAATGATACTACATAAAATATATTTGTTTCATTTTCCATTAATGTGGATTTAATATTAAATATATTATATATTCCAGTTTTATCATTCATACCAACCATATATTCTATATTTGGGTTTTCAATAGGCAATATAAACCAGTTATCTTTATTTGCATTTGTAATAAATGTATGGTCATCACCTTCTAAAAAATGCACTGAAAGGTCACCTATATTATGTATAGCTTCTTCAATAGATGTATATCCAAAAAAGTCTAAAAATAATTTATTACATCTTGTAAGCATGTGATTTTCATTAAAAACAGCTATCATATTTGGTTGAGTGTTAAATACTTCTGATGTAAAATCATTTTGGTTTTCCATAATGCGTGCAACAGCAATATGTTCAGTTAAATCTCTAACAATATATACCATAGAGCGTTTATTTAAAGTATCAAAAGCTTGCACTTTTAATGCACCATTAAATTTAGTATTATCCTTTCTATTGCCTACAAATCTAATGGAGTTACCTTTTACAGTGGACGCATTATCAATATATTGAGAAGCATCTGGGATAATCATTGAAAGTGGTTTATTAATTAATTCTTCTTTATTATATCTCCATAAAGCACATGCAGAATTATTAGCATCTATGATAATACCGTTATTAACAATAAGCATACCATCAGATATAGAGCGTGTTAAAAACTGATAACATAAAAAATCTTCGCTAATTTGGTCTCTTTGAGTTTCTATTTCACCAAAAATATCTCTCATCATAAAAATGACTTTATATTCTTTATCATTATTATGTATTTCTTCTTTAATTATAGGTATAACTTCAAATATCATTATTTTATTAACATCTACATCATACTGATTAATTAAAAAAGTTTTCTTATATGGGACAGATGAATTTAAGTAATTATTGATTAAATGAGTGCTTTCATGAAAAAGACTTGTAATATACATATTTCTAATATGTTCAATAGGTATGCCACATAGTTTTAGAAAAGCATAGTTAGCAGTTTCTATTTTTTTAGTATTAAAATCAAATATAACACAAGGTTGTGGAACATTCATAAAAAAATATTCTTCTGTGAGTATAGAATTATCAGGGTTATATGTATATTTATCTTCTGGTATAATAGATATTATTGTAAAATTAATTGATTTTCTGTATTCTTTTAATACATAATATTTTTCATTTTGGTATTGTGCTTCTACTTTTTCAGAATATTTATTATTAATAAATCCAAATACTTCATTTTCACTTATTGAAAATAGATTTTGTAGAGCATCAATTAAGTTAGGAAAATCTTTCAGTGTATTAATGTAGGCATCATTATACCATATATTACTTGTTGTGCCATTAATGATAACAGCAGGTATTTGTGACTGATTAAGTAATTTTGCTATTGATGAATTCATTATTATCTGCATAGTTCATTCCTTATATTGATGTTTGGAAAATAACATTATTTATGTCTTCATTTATACAACTTATCTGAGAATATGTCTAATATTTTTTTATGAAACTTACAAAACTTGTAAAAATTTTATTAAATTACTTGATTTTTTTTATAATTATGTTTAGATAATATAATATATGATTTAAAAAGAATACTGGAAGATTAGTGGATATTGTAAATATAAACTTAATAGTTGAAGATGATTATTTAATGCCTTCTTATGAAACAGCAGGTGCTAGTGGTGCTGATTTAAAAACAAAAGAAGATGGTATTTTATATCCCGGAGAGCGAAAACTTATTAAAACAGGTGTTTTTATAGAACTTCCAGCAGGATATGAAGCTCAAATTAGACCAAGAAGTGGTCTAGCACTAAAATATGGCATTACAATGCTTAATAGCCCCGGCACAATAGATAGTGATTATCGTGGTGAAATTGGGGTTATAGTAATACATCATGGCAATGAACCTTTTGAATATAAAAAAGGTGATAGAATAGCTCAACTTGTAATATCAAAATACAGCAAAGCAGAGTTTATTATTAGCTCATCTTTAACAGAAACAGATAGAGGTAAAGGTGGCTTTGGTCATACAGGTAAATAAATAAAATTATAATAAATAGCGAATTTTGGAGGAATTAGGAATAATGAATGTTCGTGAATATGAAGTAAAAGTGCAGCTCTCAAAAGAGCTGAAACCGTTGGAAACAATGGCATATAATCTGTGGTTTGCATGGAATTCTCCAGCAACAGCTCTTTATAAAAATATCAATGAGAAAATTTGGGAAGAATCAGAACATAACCCGCTTGCAGTTATCTCTTCTCTTACTATGGATGATTGTAAACGCTTAATGGATGATGATGTATTTATGGCTAGTTTAAATGAAGTGTATCAAGCTTTTGAACAATATATGTCATTGCCACGCTGGTTTAATAAAGCACATAAAGATGCTTCGGATATGCTTGTTGCATATTTTTCTGCTGAATATGGTATTCATGAATCTGTTCAGCTATATTCTGGTGGTTTAGGTATATTATCTGGCGACCATTGTAAATCAACTTCTGATATGGGTATACCTCTTGTAGCAGTAGGTCTTCTTTATAGAAATGGATATTTTCACCAGTATATGAGTTCAGATGGCTGGCAACAAGAAAAATATCCATATAATGAATTTTATCTTATGCCACTTACAAGAGCAACAGATAAAAACGGCAAAGAAATTACGCTTGAAATGAAAATAGGCGAGAGAAATGTTAAAATAAGGGTATGGAAATTAAAAGTTGGTTTAATGGAAATTATCCTTTTAGATACTGATGTTCCTGAAAACCACCCTGATGATAGAATAATTACAGGTAAGTTATATGATGGCGATAGCAATATGCGTATCCGTCAAGAAATTGTGCTTGGTGTAGCAGGTGTTAGAGCATTAGCAGCAATAGGCTTAAAACCAACAGTTTATCATTTAAATGAAGGACACCCAGCTTTTGTTTCTATTGAAAGATTAAAACAACTTATAGAGCAGGGAGTGGATTTTCGTCTTGCATCAGAAATTGTTCGTAAAAGCACTCTTTTTACTACACATACACCTGTGCCAGCTGGTTTTGATGTATTTAGTATTGAACAAATTAAACAATATTTAAGTGGTATTTATGAACCTGTTGGTATTAATTTAAATATGCTTATGAGTTTTGGCAGGAAAGATAGAAGTAACACAAATGAACCTTTTAATATGGCAGTATGTGGTATTAATCTTTCTACATATCGTAATGGTGTTGCAAAACTACATGGTAAAGTAAGTAGAGAAATGTTCCATTCTATGTGGTCACAGGCTATATTATCACAAGTGCCAATAGGTCATGTAACAAATGGTGTGCATTTACCTACATTTATGTCAAGCGATATGAAAAATATACTTTCTCGCTATGTGTCAGAAGACTGGGCATCTAAACCTTATGATTTTGATATATGGGAAAAAGTAAATAATATTCCTGATAATGTTTTATTTGATATGAAACGCAACCAAAGAGAACGCCTTGTATCATTTATTCGTAGAACAACAAAAGAAACTATTCGTAAAAATGGTGGTAGTGCAAGTGAATTATTAGCAGCAGAAGATATTTTAAATCCTAATGCCTTAACAATTGGTTTTGCAAGACGATTTGCTACTTATAAACGCGGTTATCTTTTATTTATGGATGAAGAAAGATTAAAAAGACTTTTCAGTAACCCAGAAAAACCTATTCAGTTTATTATTGCTGGTAAAGCTCACCCAAAAGATAATGAAGGTAAAGAAATTATCAAAAAAATTATACATATTGCTAAAAAACCAGAATTTCGCAAACATATTGTATTTATAGAGGACTATGATATTGAAGTAGCTCGCTATATGACAAGAGGTGTTGATATATGGCTTAATAACCCAAGAAGACCTATGGAAGCATCTGGAACATCTGGTATGAAAGCTAGTGCTAATGGTGCATTAAACTTATCTATTTTAGATGGCTGGTGGGATGAAGGTTTTAATGCTAAAAATGGCTGGGCAATTGGTGCTGGTGAAGAATATCAAGATAGCGGATACCAAGACTATGTTGAAAGTATGGAAATATATAATACTCTTGAAAAAGATATTATTCCAGTTTTCTATGCAAAAGATAAATCAGGTATGCCAAGAGAATGGCTGAAAATGGTTAAAGAAAATTTAAGAACAGTTCCAAGCTTTTTTAATACATCAAGAATGCTTATGGACTATGCTAATCAGTATTATGTTCCACTTCATGAATTACAAAAAGAATTTAATGACAATAATTATGAAGAAGCCAAAAAATATATTGAATGGCATAACCAAATATTAGATAGATGGGATGGAGTATCTTTTATAAGTTCAGAAGTTGATGCTACAAAAGGTTTTGTTCCCGGTGAAACAGTAAAATTTAATGCTCAAATTAATACTAATGGCACAGCTGCTGAACATTTAGGTGTATTTGCGGTGGTAGAATATGATGGAGAAAGTGGTAGTTTAAAAGACCCTGAATTTATCCGTTTAAGCCAAGAAAAAAGTAGCGATATGTTTAGTGCATCATATACATTAACTCGTTCAGGTAAATTAAAAGTGGGATTTTTAGTAACACCATTTCACAGGTTCTTAAAAAATCCATTTGAATTAAACAAAGCTAAATGGGCATAATATGAGTGAAAAATTATATCTGCCATACTCTGATGGATGTTTTGTGTGTGGTCATAATAATATTCATGGGTTGCAGGTGCAGTTTTATGTGCAGGATAATAGTGTAAAGGTTGATTTAAATTTTGCATCACACTTTAATAGTTTTCCGCATATAACTCATGGTGGTATTTTATCATCAATATTAGATGAAGCTATGGGGTGGTCTGCTTTCATATTTTCTGATATAGAAACATTTCTTTTTACAAGAGAATTAAATGTTACTTATAAAAGAAATGCACCTATTGGTGAACCATTGCTTTTAACAGCTGAATATGTTGGTGCAGAGCGTGGTGGTATGTATTCAGCAAAAGGAAAGATAACTGATGCTAATGGAAAGATAATAACAACTTCCAAAGGTATGTTTTTCCCCACTTCCAAAGAGAAAATGGATGAAACTATACCGCATCTTTATTTTTTAGATGAGTATATATATCATCCCAAAGCAGTCAAATACTGTAAATTATAATTTATTATATAACTAATTCAGCCCGCTTATGCGGGCTGATACTTTTTTGATGGTAGGTGAGTTTATATTTGATTATAAAGTAAATTTAAGTATTAATAAATTAAAGTATAAGTAATTTTTATTTTAGTTTTTGTAATTTTTATTAATAAATAATTTGGAGTAAAAAAATAATGGTATATTATACAGAAATTTTAGGAAGATTTGATTTTGCAGAATCAGATATGGAATATATAATATCAATAAAAGAAAAGATGCAGACAGTAGAGTCTTGTTTTATAAATGATGTATTGTCATATCTTAAAAAAGATGCTTTATTTGTATCAGAATATGGTAATATTGTAGAAAAATTAAATACAGATAAACTTTCTAGCTGGTATAGTGCTATAATTTCTGGCAGACTTAATGGTGCATTTAGTGAATTTGTAAGTGAGTTTAATTTGCACCAAATACCAAAAGGGGCTTTTTCTGGTGAGCGTATTGCAGAGCTTTTCAACTTTATTCGTATTTGGTTTCAAAACAAATTATTAGAAATGTCTGAATGTGAGTGGGAGTATAAAGGAATATTAAATGCTTATACAAAAGTAATTAATGCTGCAATATATGTTACAATGAATACTTATGTTCCACGGGAGAAATCAACAAGCCATACATATAAAATGAAAAATAAAATACTTTTGTGGGCAGAAAAAGCATCACTTATTACTCACTCTATGCTTCTTGTATTTTTAATGGTAATGACTATTGCTGGTGTTGGATTTTTTATATGGAGCTTATGGGATTTACGAGATGTTGCTCCGGATAAACTTTTTGTAACAGCATTAGGCTCGCTTCTTGTTTTATGGGTATTAATAGAGCTTATTAATTCAGAAATACAGATGTTGAAAGGGGATAAATTTAAAATTAGTATATTTGTTGGTGTAGTTCTAATCGCCTTTATTCGTGAAGTGCTTATTATGACATTAAAGCATGATGCAGGTAATACAAACACAATGATACTTATGCTTGGTGGAATACTTGTATTAGGTGTTACATACTGGATGTTAGCAAAATCAGAAGAAAGGACAAAGCATTAAATAAATTAAGAAATAAATTAAGCAGATAGAGTTAAATATTTCTATCTGCTATTTTTCTACATATTATTTAAATTAATCAAAGCATAAGTATATATTTTAATCATTTGTTTAAATTTATCTAAATCAATATATTCATTATTTTGATGAGCTAGTTCTTCATCATCTTTAAAATTAGCACCAAAAGAAAGTGAATTAGGCATCATTGTGCAATATGTTCTACCACCTATTGCAATAGGTTCACTTTTATCATCTGTAACTTGTTGATATGCTTTTAATAATTCATTTAAATATGGATTATTTTTATCAACATATAATGGTGGAATATGTTTGCTTATTTGAGTTAGCATCATCATTTTTTCTGCAAGATTAGTAATATTTTTTTCCATTTTATCTTTTTTCATAGTAACAGGGTATCGTATATCAAATTTTAATGTTAAATCATCAGTTTTATATCTAAGTATGCCAAGATTAATTGTTAAATTACCTGATATATCATCATGGCATGCTATATTAAAACTTTTCCCATCACTTTCATCATTTAAAAGATATGCAATTTGCCTAATCCAAAGCATAAGTTCCCATGAACCATAATCAAGAGATGGGTGAGCAAGGTATCGTAATAATTTATACATTGCATTAATTCCTTTTTCTGGATTCATAGCATGTGCAGATTTTCCTGTTGCTTTTACTTGTAAATAATCTTGTTGAAAATAGTCTATTTCTAAATCATTACCAGCTATTTCTTCAAGTTGTCTTTTAATTTTAGCTATATCGCCACCAAAGTATGCAAATGCAGTATCAGGCACCACATTTACACGCTCTCCACATGTAAGCCCTAAAAGTTTTATAGGTTCAAAGCCTTGTAATTGAAAATTTCTTTTCATAGTTATTTGCATTTGACCTTTTTCTGCATACACAGCAGGAAAATTAGCATCTGGAGAAAATGAAAAAACAGGTATTTCTTCTGTTTCTTTATATCTTTTTAGGCATCTCATAGAAGTTTCTTCATCACAGCCAGCTATAATTCTAAACCGTTTATTAAGTTTTATACCAGCATTTTTTACAATTTTTAAAGCAGTATAAGCAGCAATTAACGGACCTTTGTCATCTATCGCCCCTCTGCCATATAACTTGTTATTATGAATTTCTGCTGCAAAAGGTGGATATATCCATAAAGTTTCATTTCCAGCTGGAACAATATCTAAATGAGCTAAAATTCCTATTAAATCACCACTGCCATATTCTACATATCCTACATAATTCTCAATATTTTTAACAGTAAATCCATCATTTTTTGCAATAGTTATAAATTGATTTAAGCATTCTGCTACACCTTTTCCAAAAGGATTATTATTATCAATAGAGCTATTATCAAGTTGCGAATTTATTTTAATTAGGTCCTGTATATGTTGCACTGCTTTATCAAAATATTTTTCTATTAAAATATCTATATTTTCCATAAAACACCTTTAATATAATATCTTTATTATTATATACATAATAAAGATAATTTCAACTCTATAAACATTTTTATTTATTTTGGTAAAACTTATACTTTGTTTTTATGATATAAATTTAAAATTTTTGAAATATAAAGGGGCAGATAAGTGAAACGATGCTTTTTTGTTATTTTAAACTTATTCAAATTTTTAATAAAAACTCCAAGATTATAATTTATTCCTATTACATTTATTTTAGACTTTCCTACCGCCGCCCAGCTCATAAATCAAGTTTTCGTTATTTTATTCCTTATGCTCCAATTGTATAATCATTCCTTGATTTTTTTCCATTGTAGATTTAAACTCCCTACACTCACAAAAACCGTTCGTTCCAGTCAGACAAAAATCTACAAATCATTTCAAAAAATCACTTCATATACAATTCAGTCGCAAAGATAATAAAATAACCCGTGTATATTTGCTAAAATAGGATAAAAGAATTATTAATATTTTTTTCAAAAATACTTTCATGTATTTTTGAAACCACGCACTGCCAAAATAAATTTGGCTATCGCTTACGCTACGTGACGGAACATTGTGTGCCTTTAATTTTTTATTAAAAATTCATGATTGCTATTACTATCACATATAAAGTATATGTGATAGTATCATAATATACCATAGCCCCACTTTATTTTTAAAGTTGTAAAATAGATAACCAACCGACCAAGTAGCACCTGTGCAAGACTATCCAACTAAATAGCTATATAAAATAAAAACCAACAAAATATAAGTTAATAATAGTTTTAGTGACTAAATTAAAGAAAAAATTTGTAATGTGAAGTAAGTTTTTAAGTTATTTCTAAACTTAATAGTTCGTTATAAATAATATCTTTAAATATTAATAGGTTATAGCTAATTGTGTAGAAATTGTGTCGGGGGGGGGGATTGTGGTTGTTTAAAAATAAATAAGTTGATAAAACAGGCAGAAATAAAAGCGGTGGAGTGTTTTGTTATGGTTTTAATGGAAATATATCAGTATAAAGCGATGATTTCCAGTTTAGTATATAGAGATTTACATAGCAGATATAAAGGCTCTATGCTTGGTTTTCTATGGACATTTATTAATCCTCTTCTTCAATTATTAGTATATTCTATTGTTTTTTCTATAATTATGCGTATGGGTATAGAAAATTATGGCTTATTTTTATTTGTAGCATTAATTCCATGGATATTTTTTTCTTCTAGCATTCTATCTGGCTCTACATGTATTTTAAATAATGCAAATTTAGTTACTAAAATATATTTTCCTCGTGAAGTTCTGCCTATATCTGTTGTTAATAGTTCATTTGTTAATATGCTTTATAGTTTTGTAATAGTAATAATAGCTGTAATAGTTTTAAGCAAAGATAATATTTATAGCAATTATATATATCTTCCTATTCTTTTTATTATAGAATATATAATCGTTCTAGGCATTACATTATTTGTTTCTGCAATTGTAGTATATGTTAGAGATTTTGCTTATATATTAAGTATATTGCTTACTATGTGGCAGTTTTTAACACCTGTATTATATCCATTAAGTATGGTTCCTGATAAATATCTCTACTTATTTGAATTTAATCCAATGACATACATTATAGTATCATATAGAGAAATATTATTTTACAACAATGTTCCTGATATATTTATTCTTTTTAAATCACTACTTTATGGTCTTATTTTATTAATTTTCGGTTTTATTTTTTTTGGAATATTAAAAAAAGGCTTTGCGGAGAATTTATAAAATGGCAGAGCAAGTTATAGTTGTTGAAAATGTATGTAAGAAATTTAAGGTATATCACGACAAAGCCCATACTTTAAAAGATAAAGTGATTTTTTGGCATAGAAATAAATATGAAATAAGATGGGTATTACAAAATATTTCTTTCAAAGTTAATAAAGGTGAATGTATTGGCATAATAGGTAGTAATGGCAGTGGTAAAAGCACCTTATTAAAACTTCTTACAAAAATAATGTATCCTAATACTGGCTCTATATTTATGAAAGGTAGAGTTTCATGTCTTTTAGAGCTTGGAGCAGGTTTTCACCCTGATATGAGTGGCAGAGAAAATATTTATATTAATGCGTCCATATTTGGATTATCAAAAAAAGATATTGATAAAAAATTTAATGATATTGTTGATTTTGCAGAACTTGAAAATTTTATAGATAATCCTGTTAGAACATATTCAAGCGGTATGTATATCCGTCTTGCATTTGCTGTGGCTATCAATATACAGGCAGATATTCTTTTAATAGATGAAGTGCTTGCTGTTGGAGATATAGCCTTTCAACAAAAATGTTTAAATAAGTTAAAAGAAATAAAAGAAAGTGGTGTGATTATAGTTTTAGTATCACACTCATTAGGGCAGATAGAAGAATTTTGCGATAAAACTTTATGGCTGAATAATGGAAAAATAGAAGCTTTTGGAGAGTGCCAGCAAATACATAAGCATTATAAAGAATTTATGCTAAAAAAGGTAACTGATATATGAATATAAAAGTATATGTTTCCCATAGGCTTGATGTTGAAAGCTATATTGTTTCTAGTGATATAATTACTCCCTGTATGTGTGGTGCAAAATATAGTGATAAACCTTTAAAAATGCAGGGAGATAACCACGGTGATAACATATCAGATAAAAGGTTATCGTTAGGCGAATTTACTGTTGAATACTATATGTGGAAAAATATAAAGGCTGATTATTATGGACTATGTCATTATAGAAGATATTTTTCATTTTCTAATAATGCAGGTTATAGAAATGGAGATAATCATATATATGAACTTTTTTTAAATAAATGGACAGTAGATAAGTATTTAATAGATAGTGATACTATTATAAAGACTTTATGTAGTAAGTATGAAATGATTATTCCAGAGCCAACAGATGTGCAGAAAGTTCCAATATTTGATGCAGAAATAAAAACAGTTAAAGATTTATGGGAATACAAATATGGTAAAGATTTACCAAATAATATGATTGATGTTTTTATTAATACATTAAAAAACATAAACTTTCCTTTATATGACAGTGCAGTTGAATATTTTAATACACAGTATCATATAGGTTATAACTGTTTTATTGTGTGTAGTGATGTATTTAATGAAATGTGTCAGATTATTTTTCATACTTTAAGCCATCTTGAAAAAGAATATAAAAATATGAATGAATTATCACAATATCCACGAACATTAGGATATTTATGTGAAATTATCTTTGGCATATACATATATAATGCAAAAAAATATAGGACATATAAAGAACAGCCACTTCTTTTTTTTGAAGAAACAAGATTGAATATTCCTTTTTCTGCTAAATTAAAATCATACAGCTATGAATATACAAAAAGATTTTTAAAAAAAATAATAAATAGAGATAAATATATATTTTTAAAAAATATTTATAAAACTTTTCGGGGGGGGGGTAGATAGTGTCAGAAAAGAAAAATATTAAGATTTTTGTATCACACAGAATAGATATGGAGGCAGAAACTATTGATAATCCACTTTATGTTAATGTTAGATGTGGTGCCGTCTTTGATAATCGGGGGGGGGCAATAGACATGCTAGGTGATGATACTGGCGATAATATTTCAGAAAAACGAGAAAGTTTTAATGAATTAACAGTGCAGTATTGGGCATGGAAAAATGTTGATGCTGATTATTATGGCTTGTGTCATTACAGAAGGTATTTTTCGTTGACTGATAAAAAATATACTACTGATATATATAGTAATATTATTGAAAATTATATCAATAAAAGTAGCATTCAAAAATATGGATTAGAAGATAGTTATTATATTAATGATTTGCTTGATAAATATGATATAATTGTAACAGAGCCTTATGATGTAAGTCATGTAGTCCGTAATTTGAAAGAGCAATATGAATTTACAAAATATTTGCCTGTTGAACATATTGATATATTATTAGATGTTATTAAAGAAAAATATCCTAATTACTATAAAGATGCAAAAAACTATATATATTCTACTAAATTAATTCCGTGTTTAATGTTTATAATGAATAAAACTTTATTTTATGAATATAACGAATTTTGTTTTGATATTTTAAATGAATTAGAAAAAAGAATAGATGTTAGTAAATTATCTAGTGAAGGCATAAGATGTTACGGACATTTAGGTGAAAGATTATTGGGAATATTTGTAACAAATAAACAAATTAATCATAAAATAAAATATTTACAGCGTGTAGTATTTTTGAAATCTGATAAATTAAAAGAATTACAGCCACTTACAGATAATAGTATAAATATTGTTTTGTCATCAAGTGATTATTATGTTCCATATTTATATGTAACGATTTTTTCTTTTTTAGAATATAAGTCTGATAATGATATATATAATATAATTATTTTAACAGCAGATATTTCAAAAAATAATATTGAATTATTAAAACAATTAGAAAGTATAAAAAAGAATGTATATATAACAATTTATGATGTAGGTTCATTAATAAGTGATTATTCATTTAAAGCTAATAATCATATATCTGTTGAAACATTTTATAGGTTATTTATTCCATATATATTTAAAAATTTTGATAAAATAATATTTTTAGATAGTGATTTAATTATTAAAAGAAATATTGCAGATATTTTAAAAGAAAGCAATTTTAATTATACTATAAATGCAACAAGAGACCCTGATTATATATCACAATACTATTCTATTGAAAAAGTTAATAAATATACTGATGATATTATAAAATTATCAGAAGTTGAAAACTATTTTCAAGCTGGTGTCTTAGTTTTCAATATTAAATTATTTAACCAAAAATATTCACTGGAAAAATTGTTAAATTATGCTTCTAGTAGAGAGTTTATATATTTAGACCAAGATGTTATGAATCACTTTTTTGAAGATGATATATTTCATATTAATATGAAATGGAATGTTATGTCAAATTGTGCAGATATTAGATTATTAAATATTCGCTTGTTTGCACCTAAAAGTATATATAATCAATATTTAGAGGCAAGAAAAGAACCATATATAATTCATTATGCAGGTTATGCAAAACCATGGGATAGACCAGAAGATGATTTTGCAAATGATTTTTGGGAAGTAGCTAGAAAAACTTATGTATATGAAATTATATTAAAAAGATTAATGTTGGCTAACTCTAATCATCTTATAGCTCTTAATAATCAAAAATCGTTAAAAATAAAAGTTATTAATAAATTAAAATTTATATTTATTAGAATTTTACCAAAAGAATCCTTTTTATATACACAGTCAAGAAAAATATATCATAAATTATTAAATAGTTAGGGGTAAATTTATGAAAGTTGTAATTTTAGCAGGTGGGTTTGGAAGCCGTATAAGTGAAGAAAGTCATTTAAGACCAAAGCCTATGATAGAAATAGGGGAAATGCCAGTATTATGGCATATTATGAAAATATATTCTTACTATGGATTTAATGATTTTATAGTATGTGCTGGTTATAAGCAGTATGTGATAAAAGAATATTTTGCAGATTATTATTTACATACAAGCGACATTACTTTTGATTTTAAAAATGGTAACCAGACTTTTATACATAATAATGTTTCAGAGCCTTGGAAAGTAACTATCATAGATACTGGGCTAAATACATTTACTGGTGGTAGGATAAAGAGAATACAAAAATATATAGGTGATGAAGATTTTATGCTGACTTATGGTGATGCAGTAAGTGATGTTAATATTTCAAAATTAATAGAATTTCATAGGACACAAGGCAAGATTGGGACAATAACAGCTATTCAGCCAGAGGGAAGATTTGGCATACTAGATATAGATAGTGATGGTATAGTTCACAGTTTTTCAGAAAAAAATCAAGAATCTTCTGGCTGGATAAATGCAGGATTTATGGTGTTAAAGCCAGATATATTTAATTTAATAGATGATGATAATACAATTTTTGAAAAAGGACCATTGGAATATATAGCAACAAATAAACAATTAGCAGCATATAAACACTCTGGTTTTTGGCAGTGTATGGATACATTAAAAGAAAAAATGGTGCTTGATAATATGTGGAAAGAAAAGAAAGCACCATGGAAAGTATGGGTGGATTAAAAATATGAAAAATAAATTAATGGAATTTTATAAAAATAAAAATGTGCTTATTACTGGTCATACTGGTTTTAAAGGCTCATATATGGTGCTACTTTTAAAAAAAGCTGGGGCTAATATAACAGGATATTCTCTTAAACCATCTACTGAACCAAATATTTATAATATATTAAAGGTTAGTGAATGCCTAACATCAGAAGCAATTGGAGACATTAGAGATGAGAGTTATTTAACATCTGTTATGAAAAATGCTAAACCAGAGATTGTTATACATCTTGCTGCTCAACCTATTGTGAGAGCTTCATATAATGACCCAGTATATACTTATTCTACAAATGTTATGGGAACTGTGAATTTACTAGAAGCAGTAAAAAAATGTGAAAGTGTTCAATCAGTTATCAATGTAACAACTGACAAAGTATATGAAAATAATGAAAAAGATTATGCATATAAAGAAGATGATAGATTAAATGGTTTTGATCCATATTCAAATAGTAAATCATGTTCTGAACTAGTTACTAATTCTTATAAAAAATCTTTTTTTGCAGATAGAGATATAGCATTATCTACATGTAGAGCTGGTAATGTGATAGGTGGTGGCGATTTTTCTGTTGATAGAATAATACCTGATTGTGTAAAAGCTGCCATTTCTAATGAAGATATTATTGTTAGAAATCCATATTCTATAAGACCGTATCAACATGTATTAGAGCCAGTTTATACATATTTAGAACTTGCTATGCTACAATATAATGATAGAAGCTATGCAGGGGCTTATAATATAGGACCTGATGAAGAAGATTGTGTTACAACAGGTCATCTTGTAGATACATTTTGTAAATATTGGGGTAATATTACTTGGAAAAATGTATCAGATATTAATGCACCACATGAAGCAACTTTTTTAAAATTAGATTGTTCTAAAATTAAAAATATTATGAATTATCATACTGTTTATAATATAGATGATGCAGTAAAATCAGTTGTTGAGTGGAGTAAAGCATATATGAATGGTGATGATATGGTTATGATAACTAATAAACAAATAGAAGAATTTATTAACTTGAAAAATAATATAATGGTAAAAACAGGTGTGTAATATGAAAAAAGTAATAGTTACTGGGGCAAATGGTTTTATTGGTAGTGCAGTAATAAGGGAATTATTAAATAATAATATAGAAGTTTTAGCATTATGCCATAATGAACCAAATGAAAAAATTTCAAATAAATTAATTAAGTATAAACAATTTGAATTATCTAATATAGAAGATTTTGATTGTAATGATATACAAGGATATGACACATTTTTTCATTTTGCTTGGCATGGCTCTGATGTAGCAGATAGAAATAATACTAAATTGCAACTTGCAAATGTGCAATGGACTATTGATACTTTAAAGCTTGCCAAAAAATTAAATTGTTCTAGGTTTATTTGTGCTGGCTCTATTATGGAACATGAAACAATAGCAGCAGCTTATACAGATGGCAATAAACCGGGACCAGCATTTATTTATGGTAGTGCAAAAATGGCAGCCCATACTATGACTGCAAGTGTAGCTGCTAGTATTGGTATAGATTTAATATGGGCTGAAATTACAAATGCTTATGGAGTAGGTGAAATATCTAATCGTTTAATAAATAGCACTATAAGGAAAGTTATTAGAGGCGAAAGTCCACAATTCACAGCAGGAACACAAAATTATGATTTTATATATATAGATGATGTTGCAAAAGCATTTTATTTACTTGGTAAAAGCGGAAAACCATTTCATTCCTATTTAATAGGTAGCGGAAATGCAAAACCATTAAAAGAATTTTTACTTGAAATGAAATCAGCAATTGCTCCAAATATTGATTTTATCTTTGGTGATGTGGCATTTACTGGGATAAATTTAGATTTATCAGTATTTGAAACATCAAAAATAAAAGAACATACAGGGTTTAATGCAGAAATATCATTTAAAGATGGTATCAAAAAAACTTATGCTTGGCTTAAAGAGTTGGAGAAATAATATGAGTATAGTGAACTTTTCATTTAATAAAACAGAAATAGATGGGCTTATAGAAATAACATCATTTAATGCAGAGGATAATAGAGGCTACTTTATAAAAGATTATTCAAAAGATATATTTGAAGCAAATGGCATAGATTATAAATTACAAGAAGTATTTTATACTATTTCAAAAGTGGGCGTTGTCCGTGCTATACATTTTCAAAGAGAAAAACAACAGCCAAAACTTGTCCGCTGTATTAGTGGGCATATATTAGATGTTGTGGTAGATTTAAGAAAAAGTAGTCCAACTTTTAAAAAATATCTTTCCTTTGATTTAACTGGTGAAAATAAAAAAGAACTTCTTATTCCAGCAGGCTGTGGTCATGGTTATTTTGTTATAAAAGAAAGCATAGTGTCATATAAATGTGCTGAAAAATTTTATAGTGAATATGATGATGGTATTATATGGAATGATAAAGATTTAGCAATAGATTGGCAGATAGAAAATCGGGGGGGGGGATGTGCTAATGTGATATTGTCAGATAAAGATAAAAATTTACAAACTTTTCAAGAATTTATTAATAAATATGGTGGATTTTAATATATGGATATATTAATCGTTGGGGCTGGTTTAACAGGTGCTGTATTAGCAAGAGAATTAGCAGAAAAAAATAATAAACAAGTTGTTATATGGGATAGAAGAGAACATATTGGTGGCAATATGTATGATTATATTGATAGCCATAATATTTTAATACAAAAATATGGACCGCATACATTTCACACTAATGAAAAATATCTTTATGAGTATATGTATAAATATAGTTCGTGGCAAAGCTATAAATTAAAATGTAGGGCAGTTATCGGAGATATTGCAACACCAGTGCCATTTAATTATAAAACAATAGATGATTTTTATTCTTTAAATGAAGCAGCAGATTTAAAATCAAGAATAGAAAATGAGTTTAAAGGAAGAGAAACTGCCACAGTTTTAGAAGTATTAAATGCAAAAGATGAAAAAATAAGACAATATGCAGAATTTTTGTATGAAAAAGATTATAAGTTATATACTGCTAAACAGTGGGGCATTCCTGCTGATAAAATAGATAAAAGTATATTATCCCGTGTGCCATTAAGGTTTTCATACGATGATGGGTATTTTAATGATAAATATGAAGTAATGCCAGAAATCTCTTTTACTCACTTTTTTGAAAATCTACTTAATCATAAAAATATAAAAATAGTTTTAAATAAAGAAGCATTAAATCATATTAAAATAGAAGATGGTAATATTTTAATAGATAATGAAAAAACTAACATTCCATTAATATGGACTGGTGCATTAGATGAATTATTTAATTTAAAATATGGTAGACTGCCATATAGGTCGTTAAAGTTTGAATTACAATATTCAGATAAAGATAATTTTCAAGAAGCAGCTGTTACAGCATATCCAGAAGCAAAAGATTATACACGCATTACAGAATATAAAAAATTACCAGTTCAGAATGTTAAAGGCACTACTTATGCAATAGAATATCCACTTAATTACAATAATATTGAAGATGAATATATGGAGCCATATTATCCAGTAATAACAGAAGAAAGTAAAAAATTATATAACCAGTATGAAAATGATGCAAAAAAAATAAAAAATTTAATATATGCAGGAAGACTTGCTGACTTTAAATATTATAATATGGACCAAGCATTAAAAAGAGCATTAAAGCTGTATGACGAAATACAGCATACAATTTAATAATATGTAATGGGGTATAAAATGGGTAAGAAGCAAGATATTAAAATATTTGTATCGCATAGAATAGATATTAATTCCGAAATTATTAATAATCCTTTGTATATAAATGTAAGATGTGGTGCTGTATTTGATAATCGGGGGGGGGATTTAAGAAAAATATTAGGTGATGATACAGGTGATAATATATCAGCAAAAAAAGAAAATCTAAGTGAATTAACAGTGCAGTATTGGGCTTGGAAGAATATAGAAGCTGATTATTATGGACTATGTCATTATCGTAGATATTTATCATTTACAGATGAATATTTTGATTATAATGAACCACATAGATTTGCAGTAGAAGATAGAATAAATCGCTCTACTATTAAAAAATATGGACTAAAAAGTTCCATAATGAAAAAAGAAATTAAAAAATACGATGTTATTACTTCCCTAAATTATCCTGTTAATGATTTACCTTTTTATCCTAAACCATCAAATGAATATGAACTTTGGATTAATCATCCTGATTATTTGATTGGCAAAGAAGAAATAGATTTGCTTTTAGATGTAGTAAAAGAAAAATTTCCTATTTATTATGAAACAGCATTAGAACTTATGCAATCAACAGAACATAAAGGATTTAACTGCTTTATAATGAAAAAAGAATTATTTTTTCAGATGTGTGAGTTTGAATTTGATGTTATATTTGAAGTTGAGAAAAAATTAGATTTAAATAAATATGTAGGAAAATCAGTAAGAGTTCTCGGATATTTAGTTGAAATATTATATGGCACTTATATGTTATGGTTAAAGAAACAAAATAAATATAAAATAAAAGAAACACAGATTGTTTTATTTAATGATACAGAAAAAACATCATATAAACAAATATTAAGTAATAAAATGATTTTAAGAGATAGAATAAAACAAATAATGATGAAAATATGGCCGTCTTATAAAGTAGCATTAAGACTTGAAAGGAGTTTATTAAAATTACAAGCAGATATGAATAGAGTAAAAAGAGAATTAAATACTATTAAAATAAAAGAAAATATAAATTTTTGGACTAATGAGCCAGTTTTTAATAGTGATATGCAATTAATTAAAAAAAGATTTTGGAGTTCATTTCCTAAGGCAGATGGTGATTTACTGTTAATACAACAAGGTTCTGCAAAACTATTAGAACGCTTTAAATTAATATGTGATAAATTAAATATTAAATTTTGGCTACATGGTGGTAGTTTAGTTGGTGCAGTAAGGCATAATGGTTTTGTTCCATGGGATGATGATATTGATATAAGTATGATGCGTTCAGATTATGAAAAACTTAAAGCATATATAGAAAAATCAGAATATTATGAAATAGCAGAATATTATTATATTTCACTTACTTGTAGAAGTTATAGATTTAGAAGAAAGGATTTAGATGTTAGTTTTTTTATAGATATTTTTTTATATGATGATTATACAAATGAATATGAAAATATTATAGATGATTGGAAAAAAATGAGACATCATAAAGATGGAATAAAATATCAATTATTAATGTTTTTACAATCACAGGATATAGAAGTTTTTAATAATATTAGGCTTGATGAAAATATTGAATTAAAAAATTATTTAGATAAATTAATTGATAGATATATTAATAAATTTAAATCAAAAAATAAATCTGATTATATTACTTGGGGTATTGATAATAACTTTGAAAATCAAACAAAATATGCTTGGAATAATGGAAGAATATTTAAATATAATGATATTTTTCCATTGAAAGAGCATATTTATGAAGGCAAATTATATAACATTCCAGCTAATTATGAAAAATATATATTTGCTGAATATGGAATAGATTATTTAGAAATGCCTGATACAATAGGAATTTCTGCCCATTTGAAACAATATTTTGGTAATGCAGATGTAAAAATAGTTTATGATGAATTTATTGCATCAGAAGAAAAGATAAAAGAAATATAGAATATATAATTTTAATGTTAAATTTATATATACAAATCTATACAATTAACTAATAGCTTATCATTAGAAGCAAAAGTTATTGACGAAAATACTAATATTCAATAATAATATTCCGTTGTATAATATTTGATATATTTGCAACGGATTTCTATTTTTTATTCACTTTATAAAATATTTACAACTGTAATATATAGACATTGTCTATATATGTTATATTCCTACTTGATAAAAATAAAATATATAATATAATATTATTTGGTATAGTGAACTATATTTATAATTGTGGAGAAATAAATGTTTGATAATTTAAGCAATAGGGCTATGCAGGTGCTTGCTCATGCAAAAGAAGAGGCAGATAAGCTGGCACAACCTGTTATTGATACAGAGCATATATTACTGGGGCTTTTGATAGAAAAAACAGGTATTGCAGCCACTATTTTTATGAAACGCAATATTAATATTGCATCAATTGTTATGAAAATACGCCGTAGCTCAGATATGAGTGATATTTTTGGATTAAAGGGTAATTTAAATTATAGCCCGCTTGTTACGAAAGTTTTAGAATATGCAGCAGAAGAAGCACAATCTTTTGAAAAAGAAATTGTAGATACTGAACATATTCTTTTAGGTTTAGTGCGTGAAACAGAAGGTAAAGCCGGTGCAATATTAAGTCGCATAGGCTTTGATGTGGAATCTTTAAGGCGGGATATTAAAACATATTATAAAAAAGGTCTATCAGATAAAGACAATAGTGAAACACCTGTTTTAGATGAATTTGGTAGAGATTTAACAGCTCTTGCAAAAGAAGGAAAGCTGGATACTGTTATTGGCAGGCAAGATGAAATTGTCCGCCTATTACAAATATTAGGCAGAAGACAGAAAAATAATGCTGTGCTTATAGGTGAAGCTGGTGTTGGTAAAACTGCTATTGTAGAAGGGCTTGCAAAAAGAATGATAGATGAAGATATACCTGCATTTTTACGAGAAAAGCGGGTAGTATCATTAGAAATGGGTGCATTAGTAGCAGGCACAAAATATCGCGGTCAGTTTGAAGAGCGTATGAAAAAACTACTGAAAGAAATAGAAGCAGTTAAAAATGTAGTGCTTTTTATTGATGAAATTCATACCCTTGTTGGTGCTGGTGCTGCGGAAGGCTCTATTGATGCAGCTAGTATGCTAAAACCTGCTCTTGCAAGGGGCGGTGTGCAGTGTATAGGTGCTACTACTTTATCAGAATATAGGAAACATTTTGAAAAAGATGGTGCATTAGTCCGCAGATTTCAGACAATTATTGTGCAGCCACCTGATGATAAACAAACTGTTGCAATCATTAAAGGCATAAAAAAATATTATGAAGAATATCATAAAGTATTAATTTCTGACAAGGTTGCAGAAGAAGTTGTTGCATTAACTGATAGATATATTACTGATAAATTTCAACCTGATAAAAGTATAGATGTTATTGATGAGGCATGCTCAAAACGAAAAATTAATCAAAATATTTTACCTAAACATATTGAACGGTTGAAACATAAGATTAATTTTGCTAGTGCAGAGCGTGAAAAATATATTCCACATAATGAATATGATAAAATAGAGCAATTTACAAAAGAAATTAATAAACTTGATGCTTTATATAAAACTAAAATAAATAATTGGAATAAAGATATTAGTGAAAATTATCAATCACTTACAAGTGATGATATAGCCGAAGTTATTGCAATTATGACTGGTATCCCTGCTAAAAAATTACAGTCAGATGATAAAGCAAAAGTTGCAAGAGTTGCAGAAGAAATTAAAAAATATGTTATAGGGCAGGACGAGGCAGTAGATAGTGTTGCAAAATCTATAAAACGAAGTTTTGCAGGAATTGCAAACCCTGAAAGACCACTTGGCTCATTTATATTTCTTGGTCCAACAGGTGTGGGTAAAACAGAAGTTGCTAAAAGATTGGCAGAGATTGTATTTGGTTCCACAGATGCTCTTATTAGAATAGATATGAGCGAATATATGGAAAAATTTAATGTATCAAGGCTTGTTGGAGCACCTCCGGGATATGTTGGTTATGAAGAAGGTGGTAAACTAACAGAGCAGGTTAGAAGACGACCTTATTGTGTTGTGCTTTTTGATGAAGTGGAAAAAGCTCATCCAGATGTAATGAATATATTATTGCAAATATTAGATGAAGGCTTTGTTACAGATAGCCTTGGTCATAAAGTCAATTTTAAAAATACTATAATTATTTTAACATCTAATATAGGCACAAAAGAGGGAACTGGCGATAAATCTCTTGGTTTTGGTGGTAAAAGTAATAAAAATATGCTTGACCATAGCCGTTTTAAATCAGCTGCTGAAAAAGAACTTAAAGCAAGGTTTGCACCAGAATTTTTAAATAGGCTTGATAATGTAATTTATTTTAAACCATTAGGGCTTGAAGAATTAAAAATTATATTTGATTTACAGCTTGCTGAAATTAACAAAAGACTTGCACCAATCAGTAAAAAAATCAATATATCTGATGATGTAAAAGAATATCTCTTAACAAATGATTATCCATATATGTATGGAGCAAGACCTGTTAAACGCATACTTCAAAATCATATAGAAGATAAGCTAGCAGATATTTTAATTAATGATATTTCGCCAAAACGAAAAGTATTTAAAGCGGTTGTTAAAGATAATGAAGTCCTTATTAAATAAGCGAATAGCAATATTTGGTGCTGGGGCAATAGGTTCATATATTGGCTCAAAATTAATTGAACATGGATTTACTAATGTTGATTTTATTGCTCGCTCAGGCTACAATGTATTAAAAGAAAATGGACTTACTGTTAAAAATTATACAGATAAGTCCCCTTATGTTTTAAAAGTGAATGCTATTAGAGAATTAAGCGGGCTTTATGATGCAATATTAATATGTGTTAAGTCAAAAGATACTGTTGATGCTGCAAAACAATCATTAAAACATTTAAATGATGATGGATTTGTTGTATCTATCCAAAATGGAGTAGAAAACCCAGATATTATTTCCGCTTTTATTCCTAATGAAAAGGTTATTACTAATGTTATATATATGACAGCAGTTATGCAGGAAAAAGGTGTGCTTGAATATATGGCAGAAGGCAGGCTTATTTTTGGGAATATTAATGGAGAAAATTCAAAATATACTGATATTTATATGCAAATATTACAGCAGGCAGAATTAAATGCAAAATATAGCAATAATATCAAGCAGTATCAGTGGCAGAAATTAATGCTTAATATTGTTTTAAATCCTCTGACTGCACTTTTTCGTAAAACTTTTTTTAAAATGAGTAAATCTGATGATGCAATGAACCTTACAAAAATGTTATTTAATGAGGCACAATATGCTGCTAAATTATGTGGTGTAATAATTGCAGATGAAGAATATGATAAAATAATAGCAAGATGCAAAGAGCATACAACATTTAAATCAAGTATGTATCAAGATATTGAAGCAAACAGAAATCCAGAAATTGATGCAATATTAGGTGTAATTGTCCGCACTCATGAAAAATACGGGCAGACTGCTCCATATAGCGATTGTATATTAAAAATTATGAATGTGAAATATGGTGCATGGTTTCAAATATCACCAACTCTTGCAGCTGATGTTTTAGTTATAAATAATGATAAAGTGCTGTTAATAGACAGGAACAATGAACCATTCGGCTGGGCGATAGCGGGTGGACTTGTTGATTTATATGAAACGATAGAAAATGCAGCATTACGAGAGCTTTATGAAGAAACTAATATAAAAGCAGATATTAATGAATTACATCTTTTAGGGATATATTCTGACCCTAAACGAGATACAAGAGGTCATACCGTTAGTGCAGTATATGTATATTTTTCTGATAAAGAAGCAAAAGCAGCAGATGATGCCCGTGATGCAAAATATTTTCATATAGATAATTTGCCAGAAAATATTGCTTTTGACCATAGAAAAATATTACAAGATGCAAAAGAAAAATTTATAAATAATTAGTAATATTAATTAATATTTAGGTGATTAATGAATAAAATATTTACTTTAATAATTGTTTTAAGTGCTACTTTATTATGGACATTTATTTGCTATGCAGAAGATAATGAAGAAAATCATCATGAAAAAGTAATGCACTCAATTTATGATATTTCTGTTATAGAAAAGCAATTAGAAGAATATAAAAAAGAACATGGACAGTATCCAAAAACAGAAGATGGGCTTGAAAATATTAAACAATATAATGTTACAGTTGTGCCAGACCACATTGTGCCAAATAGATATTTAGAAGGTAATATTGATAGTAGAAAGTTAAAATGGGAAGGTTTTAAATTCCCAAACCCTGATTTAGTAGATGGCTGGGGCAGAAATTACGAATATAAAAGCAATGGTGTAAAATATTCTATACATTCCTATGGTGAAAAAGGTATTTCCAGCGGTGAAGATAACAAAACTGATATAGTAATATACAGCAGTAAAGGAAAATAGCTGTAATAAAAAGTATATAAAAAATATCGCATTTCTTTAAAAAAATACTTGCATTATAAAAAAATATATAGTATAAAGATATTCCCTTGGAGGAGTGGCCGAGTGGTTTAAGGCGGCGGTCTTGAAAACCGTTGTAGGTTAGTAGCCTACCGTGGGTTCGAATCCTACCTCCTCCGTTCTGTATTCTCTCTATATTATAAATTAAGTTAAAAATTTATATTCTTGTAAAGCTTATTGGTATTCATTGTCTGAAGAATATATACTTACTAATTTTGTTAATTTTTAATGAATATTTTAATCCATAAGTTGTTATTATTTAACTGGATATATAACTAAATTTGATAAGCAATTATTAAAAATATATAAAATATTTAAAGAATTTTGTAAGTTGTATGTTGTAAAAAATATTGCAATAAATATGTTAATATAGTATATTTTCCTACATAATGTGAGGTCTTATGAAATATTTATTAATAGAACCAATTAATAAGTCTCCTTATCCGCCTTTAGGTTTGATGAGAATATCCACTATGCTACAAAGATTAGATAAAGATGCCATTATTACAGAACATAATAATGACGATTTATCTTTATTACAACAAGATATAGATGAAATATATATAACTACACTTTTTACATGGGAAATCCCTAAAGTTAAATCAGTTATTAAAGATTTGAGAAATAAGTATCCAAAATCCAAAATTCATATAGGTGGAATAGCAATAACAATTGCAAAAGAAGAATTTATAGATTTAATACCAAATATGGAGTTACATATTGGATTGCATCCTGTTGCAGAAAATATGCCTCCAGATTATACAAAAACATTTGGTAGAAAATTAAAAACATCTCTTACATCTATTACAAGAGGATGTGTTAGAAATTGTCCATTTTGCTTTGTTCCAACAATGGAAGGTAAAATATGTTATAGAGGTAATTGGGAGCAGGATATATCAGATAAATTTTCTAGGATTACTTTTTGGGATAATAATTTTTTAGCAATTCCAAAATTTGAACAGCTTGTTGAAAAAATATCAACATATAATAAAATAGTAGATTTCAATCAAGGGCTTGATGCAGCTTATTTTACAGATGAAAGAGCAAAACTATTAACATCTTTAAGATTAGATTGTTTACGATTTGCTTTTGATTTAAAAGAAAAAGAGAAGTATGTTGTAAAGGCTATTAATAATGCTCATAAATATTATAATGGTGAAGTATCATGTTATGTATTGTATGGGTTTAATGATACACCTGAACAGTTATATTATAGAATAAATATTTTAAATGAACTTGGTGCATTTTCTTATCCTATGAGATACAGAAGTAATTTAGCAGTGAAAAAGAGAATAATACCTGTAGGTTGGTCAAAAGAAGTTATGAGAGGATTTGAGTTGACTTTACATTTTTATTATAGAAAGGGCATGATATCTGCAAAAAGAGAAGCTTTTATAGATATATATGGTAAAACACCAGAAGAATTTATAAAAAAAATGGAAGATATTTATTATTATGATTTAAATTTAAGAAAAAAACAAATAGGATGATATAAGATGGAAAAAGATAATGGTATAATACAGACAGAAGCTAAATTTGGAATTTTAACAACGATTACTAATGCTATTTATGCTACACCTAAATTAAAAATTAAGGAAGCTGTAACTAATGCAAAAGATAATAATGCAACAAAAATGTTAATATCATACAATGATAATACAGATACTCTCACTTTGTTAGATAACGGTGATGGTTTTAGTATAGAATCATTAAAGAATATTTTTTCAAGCATAGGATATTCAGAATTTAAGCAAGATGCAAATAAATATTCACATTTTGGATTAGGTTTGTTTTCGGTATTTTCACTTGGCTCAATTGTAGAAATCTTTAGTATTCAAAAAGATAATGAACTTATTTGTACCTTTAATTCAGCTGCAGTATTTAGTCAAGATAATGAAGATAAACCACTAAAATTAGTTGCAGATCATATTAAAATATTTAGTTCAGATGAATATTTATTCACAAGTGATTTACAAGATAATTCAAAAAGCTTAATAATAAATTCTTCTAATTCATATACTGAAATTAAAATTATGGGTATTAGTGCAGTAAATAAAAGTTATTTTCAGAATACTGCTTTATTAAAGAAAGAAATGTCTATGGTATTACCTGTTAGACCTAAGGATAATGAACCATTTTTTGAAAATATAATCAATGAAGAACAAAAAAAAGAAATAAAAAGAATTAGTGGAGTGTATGGGAATTCCCCTTATGTATCATTTGTTGATATTTTTTATGAATTTATTGCAAATAATAGCGATTTAGAAATTAATGAAGATGATGTAGATTTTTCTTCTAATTCTAATATATGGCAAATTTTTAAATATTATCCAAATTTTTCAAATTTATTTTTTAATGAAGATAATATAACCATTGATGAGCAAGAGGGTAATAATTGGGCTGGTTATGTAATATATATACCTGAAGATTTACATAACTATATAAGTAAAGAAAATAAAGACAATATACATGGTTTATGGTTACGCAATAGGGGTACATTAGTAGAGAAGAATACATTTCTTGAATGTGACATTTATAAGAGTATTGATAACCCTGTAAAAAGATGGATTTTTGGGGAAATATTTCATAAACAAATGGAAAATTTTTTGTATGTTACAAGAGATAGTGTTATTGAAGAAAATGAGAGTTATAAAAAGTTTTGTGCATCAGTTCATGGAACACTTTTTAAGGATATCAATGACCCATTAAGGGCTATTTATGATACTGTAAAATCAGTTAAAACATCTATAATTGAGCCATTACTATTAATAAATACTTCAAAATCAAACATATTAAATTCAATTCAATCTAAACTTGAATCTATTAATGTAGATATAAAAAATATTGATCCTATACTTAATGAAATAAATAATAATAATAATAAATTAGAAAAAAATATATTAAATTATGTTGATTATTTATTAGATGCTTCAGACAATGATACTCCATTTCTAGAGGCACAAAATAAAACAAGACAATATAAAGTATTAATGTCTATAAGTAAAAATAAACATATATTTCACAATAATGAATATATTAAAACTGATTATGACAGAGATAAACAAATAATCAATATTCGTATAGATGCTGATATTTTTAGAAAAAAAGATAATATTCAATTTTTGGGAGATAAATATTCAGTAATTTTTGTTATAGGGGAACCTAATCAATCATTTGCTGTAAATAAAACTAAAAAAACTATATATATTAATATATTAAATGAGTTTATTACGGAATATTCTTTAACTATACTTGATGTAATGATAGCTTTTGAAATTGCTTATGCACAGTGTAAGGATAGTAAAGAAGATTTAAAATATTTATTTTACAGATTATTAAAAGAACCAGTAAAAGGAAATGCATTAAAATTAGGTAGTTTATTTAAAGTATTGAGTGAAAGATAATGAGTAGTTATGAAGCCTTTATTTGTTTTATTGATATAATAGATTCTGTAGCATACAGTAAAGTTATGGATACTAAAGCATATGTTCATAAAATAACTTCTTTTGAAAAAGAGACAAATCTTCTATTTAATTTGTTTTTTAGTAACTATATGACTGATGATATAGAGATAGGTCAATTTATTCGTGGTGATGAATTTCTATTTATAATTGTTAATAAAAACGATAAATGGACAAAAAAAGAAAAAAATAAAATTTTTGAGAATTTATTATTTTTTATTATTATTCTTAAAAAAGTATTAAGTGAACATTATAATATAGAAATTGCATGTGGTATACACATTGATAAAGTATATAAAAAATCTAATATTCAAAATACAAATTTGGATTTTACTGAAAAAAAAAATGAAATAAGTGCCAAATATTATGGCAGGGGAATTAATTATGCTAAGCGTGTAGAGTCTTCATCTAGAAAAGGTATTTATAGTCAAATAGTTTTTTCTAGATATTTAAAAGATATTATATGTTCATTACCAATTTTAATTAGTGAAATTTCAGTGGAAATGAAAGGATTTTATGAAAATGAAATAGTATATGAGTATCAAGATGGTTTGGTACTATGTAGATTAGATAATAGCAATGATCTACTACAATATTTATTAGATAACAAGTATTTAAGTTATTTCTTAAACGATTATTATAATTATTCGTTTATAAATTTTTGTTTAGAACAAGAAGGAAGCAGATATATAGATGAGGACAAGTTTTTGTCAAGTATTTGGGAGCCATTTATAACAAATAATCCAATAGTTTTGTATTTACGTGGAAAACTAAAAAACAAGGAAAACAATTATTCTGCAGCATTAAGATATTATATACTGACAACACAATATTTTCCCATGTTTGTAGCTATTAGAAAAGAGATAATTAATTTACTAAATACAATACTAGAACAGTGTAAAGTTGAATATATTGATATTATTACAGTTGTTGAAATGAAGGTTTTAGCTCAAGACTTTATTGAATATTATAATGATTTGAAACCTAGCGAAAAATTACAATTTGAATCATTTATAAAAAATGCAGAAGAATATATAAAAAAAAGTATAAGGTGCAAGGAATAAATGGATATTAAAGATAAGATAAACCATGCATATGAGCAACGTCAGTATATAAATCATTATATAATGTTATCTGATACAAAAATGGCTATATTTATTGCATTAAATACTGTTTTAATGGGAAATATAATATCTAATTTTCAATATGAAAGTGGTATATTTAAGATTATAATGCAGATAATACCATTAGTATTATTAGTAATGGCAATTATATTATCTTTTAGTGTTTTAATACCTAGAACATATAATACTTATGATAAATCATATATAGATAATACAAAACATATTTATAATATAAATAATTATAAAATTCAATTGTGTTCTATTTTACCTATTTTTTTAATAGAAACAATAAATTTGGTTAAAAGTATTTGTTTTATTAATATAAAATACGATTTTGATAAGCAACCTGAAAATCAATATCATCATTTTGCAATATCATGGGTTAGTATGTATCAATCACCACAAACAACCTTAGTAATACCAGATAATATGAGTGAAGAAGATTTTCTGATTAAACTGAATAGTTTAAATAATATTTTAGCTGGTATTTGTGCTACAAAAAATGCTTTATCTAAAGTATCAATAGTTTTATCTATATATTCATCTTTATTTTTGTTAATATGTAAATTATTGTTATTGATATAATTCTCACATTATTTCTCTAAAATTCTCTACTAGCTAAAATTATATCGATATGCTATAATACAACTTCTTTAATTTTTGCAATGATGAGGAAAATTTGCTTACACCATTTCATGCTAAATATTATGCTAATCAGTTATTATTAAAAAAATCTTATAATGATGAAAGCCGTTTATCTTCATCATTATTCGATGCTGCCCTTAATATTAATCCTCATCAAGTGAATGCTGCTTTATTTGCTTTTAATTCTCCATTATCTAAGGGAGTATTACTTGCTGATGAAGTAGGACTTGGCAAGACTATTGAGGCAGGTTTAGTGTTATGTCAGTTATGGGCAGAGGGTAAGCGCAGGCTTTTAGTGATATGCCCTGCTGCACTTCGTAAACAGTGGAGTTTGAAGCTACAAGAAAAATTTAATCTTTCATCTATGATATTAGATAGTCAATCATATAAACAGCATCTAAAAGAATATAATACTTCGCCATTTAGTAAAGATAATATTTTTATAATATCATATAATTATGCAGCAAAGTTAAGTAATGAATTATTATCATATAAATTTTATTTAGCAGTATTAGATGAAGCTCATAAACTTCGTAATTCATATAGGACAGGTAATAAACTTGGACAAAGTTTAGTGCCTGCTATAAAAGGTATTCGTAAAATCTTATTGACAGCAACACCTATGCAAAATAATTTGTTAGAGCTTTATGGTCTTGCTTCTGTTATTGATGAATATATTTTTAGTGATATAAAATCATTTAGAGAAAATTATATTAATAATAATGATTTAGACGATTTAAAAAATAGACTACATCAGTTTTGTAATAGAACATTAAGAAAAAATGTTATGGAGTATATAAATTATACTGCACGTCATCCTATTGTTTTTGATTTTATACCAAGTGAACCTGAGATAGCTCTTTATAATAAGTTATCTAGTTTTTTACAGCGTGAAGATACATATTCTATTCCTACAAATCAGAGACACATAGTAACACTTGTTGTTCGTAAAGTGCTTGCATCATCTACAAGTGCGGTTATTAATACATTACAAGTTATTCTTTCAAGGCTTATATCATTAAGAGAAAAAGTTAGTGTTAATAAGAATATGATTAATGATATAAAATATAGTTTTAGTATAGATAGTGATGATGATTTATATAATTTAATGCTTGAAGAAATAGATGAATATGATAGTGAAAAAGATGAAGTAATAAATACTTATAGTATTATAGATATAGTAAAACTTGATAAGGAAATAGATGAATTAAAAGACTTTTTAGATATGGCATCGTTTATTAAACAAGATGCAAAAGCAATAAAACTTTTAACAGCTTTGGAAGATGGTTTTAAACATACTTGTGAACTTGGTGGAAGCAGAAAAGCATTAATATTTACAGAAAGCACTAGAACACAAAAGTTTTTGAAAGAGTTTTTAGAAGCAAATGGTTATAAAGGCAGACTTGTATTATTTAATGGTAGTAATAGTGGAGTGGATACTACTGCAATATACAATGACTGGCTTGAAAAAAATAGATATACTGGAAGATGTAGTGGTTCTAAAATCGCAGATAAAAGAAATGCTTTAATAGAGTATTTTAGAGATAGTGCAGATATAATGATTGCAACAGAATCAGCTGCCGAAGGTGTGAATTTACAGTTTTGTTCGCTTGTCATAAATTATGATTTACCGTGGAATCCACAAAGGATAGAACAGCGTATAGGTAGGTGCCACAGGTATGGGCAGAAAAATGATGTGGTAGTTATTAATTTTATAAATTCATCAAACGATGTGGACAGAAGAGTATATACTTTATTAGACAAAAAGTTTAATCTTTTTAATGGAGTATTTGGGTCTAGTGATGAAGTTTTAGGTGCATTAGAGTCAGGTGTTGACTTTGAAAAGAAGATATTAGAGATATACCAAACATGCAGAACACAGGAAGAAATAGATACAAGTTTTATTGAGTTACAAAAGAGTATGGAAGAAATTATAAGTAAAAATATACAGAAAGCTCATGAGGATTTGTTTAGAAATTTTGATAGTGAAGTCCATGAAAGGCTAAAACTTAATATAGATACATATATTGATAAATTTTCCCGTCAATTTTGGCTTTTAAGCAAATATATTTTGCAGAACAGGGCAGAATTTAATGATAATGATCATAGTTTTTATTTGAAATGTGATATTTATGACATAGTAGCTGGTAAATATGCTTTAATATCTAAAAAATATGAAAATAATAATGGCATAATATATAGAACAAATCATCCACTAGGTGAATATGTTATAAAAAATGGCTTAAATATATCAGAAAAAAGCGGTAAGGTAGTTTTTAATATAACAGATAACTTATTAAAAATAACACAAGTGGAAAATTTAAAAGGAAGTAAAGGCTATTTAACACTTTATAAATATATAATTAATTCTTTTGATAAAGAAGAGTATTTACTTTTTGCGGGCTTATTAGAAGATGGTAATGATTTATCTCAAAATATATGTGAAAAACTATTTGAGTGTATGGGTAAGTGGGAAATTGCAGATATACCAAACACAATAAGGGATAGATTACAAGACAAAATAAAAATACTTGCACAGAATAAAAATATAGAATCAGAACAGCAAAATATGCAGTATTTTCAGCAGGAAGAAGAACGACTTGAAAACTGGACAAAGGATATGGTTTTGCGACTTGAAATAGATTTGAAAAATATAAAACAACTTATAAAGGATAAAGAAAGGCAATTACGAAATACAATTACAATGGAAGAAAAATATAAGATTAATAGAGAATTACAGGAACTAAATACAAAAAAAAGTAGAATGAGGCGAACGCTTGAAGATAATGAAGATAAAGTATATGAAAAACGCAATAAAATTATAGATGAATTAAAAAAACGCATGGTAGTGGATACTAAACTTGAAGAAATATATACTATTGCATGGGAGGGTATTTAATGGGAGCAAAACAAAAGGCATTTATTGAAAAACTAAAAGAAATATTTCAAATAAATAATAGTTTAGATTTTGGTATATATAGAGTAATTAATGAGCGAAAAGAAAAAATTGAAGAATATATAGATAATACACTCCCAGAAAAAATAGATAAATTTTTAGAAAATCTAAAAACTGTAAGTGTAGATAATGCTACTGAAATTAAAAGGCTTGAAGAAGAAATCTTATCATTTCAAAAACTTGGAGATAATGAAGCAGCATTAAGACAAATAGAAGTAAATAAAAATGCAATAGCCTTATTACAGAAATCCTCATTAAGTGGTAATATTGAAGAAGAGATATATGATAAACTGCTTACATTTTTCAGCAGATATTATGATGATGGCGATTTTATATCACAAAGAAGATATAAAGATGGTGTATATGCTTTGCCATATAGTGGGGAGGAAGTAAAACTCCACTGGGCAAACCGTGACCAATATTATATAAAAACTGGTGAAAATTTTAAAGATTATACATTTAACATAGAAGATGATTTTAAAGAAGATGATTTTAATGTATCATTTATACTAACAGATGCAGAAATAGAACGAGATAATAATAAATCAGATGATAAAAAAATATATGTATTAGCAGAACCATCAGAAGACTTTCCAAAGCCAATATATGTAGTAGAAAATGAAAATAAAATACAAATGCTTTTTGTAAGGCTTTCTTATAAATATGGTAAAGATATAAAGCAGAAAGACAGTAGTAAAATTATACTTAATGAAGTAAAACAGTTAGAAAATGATAATGAAATTTCGTCAGATATAAAGGCAAAAATAGGAAACCTTTTTAAATTAATAAATGATAAAGTGAGCTATATAGAATATCATTTAAATAAATATATAGCAAAAAACAGTTTTGATTTTTTTATACATAAAGATTTAAAAAAGTTTTTAATGCAGGAATTAGACTTTTATATAAAAAACGAAGTAATCTATTTGCAGGATTTATATGGTAGTGTAGATAATAGTAATAATTTAGAAATGAATGTTAGAAAAGCTGGTGTAATTCATAATATAGGAAGTGAGATTATTACTTTTTTATCCCAACTAGAAGATTTTCAAAAAGAGCTTTATTTAAAAAAGAAATTTGTAACAGAAACAAATTATTGTATAACATTGGATAAAATAGATAAGAAATATTATGATGAAATAATATTAAATAAAGCTCAAATAGAAGAATGGAAAAAACTTTTTGCCATAGATGAGATAAAAGGCAATATCCATACATCAGGATATACTGAACCATTAAAAAAGGAATTTTTAGAAGAAAATAAATATTTAGTGCTGGATACTTGTTTTTTTAGTGAAGAATTTAAAGAAAGAATAATTGCAGATATTGATAATTTAGATGAAAATATAGATGGTTTACTTATCCATGGAGATAACTTTCAGGCACTTAATTTAATGCAGGAAAAGTATAAAGAGCAGGTGCAGTGTGTGTATATTGACCCGCCGTATAATACGAAAAATAGAGATTTTAATTATAAAGATAATTATAAACATTCATCATGGCTTGCTATGATGTCCGATAGACTTGATAAAATGAAGCCACTAATGAATGAAAAAGGTGTGTTTTTTTCAAGTATTGATGATAATGAATTGAGTAATTTAAGGTTGTTATGTGATGAAATATTTTTGGGAGAGCAAAATTTTGTAGCTAATCTTGTATGGACTAATAAAGAAGGGGGTGGAAGTAGTGATAGTAAATGTTTTCGTATAAAACATGAGTATATACTTACTTATACAAAAAATCTTACTATGTTGAAGATTGCAGGTTTACCTGTGGAAGATATAGAGAGATACAGGGAAGAAGATGAGTATGTTAATACAAGAGGTAGATACCAACTGATTAAATTAGATAGTGCAAGTTTAGGATATATTTCAAGTTTAGATTTTCCTATTAAAGCACCAGATAATTCGTTAATATATCCTAATAAAAATAGTAATAAAATAAGTAGATGGAGATGGAGTATAGATAAAGTAGAATGGGGTATAAAAAATAATTTTATTGTCATAAAAAAAGATAGAAATAATGAATGGGCGGTTTATTCTAAACAATATATAAATTGTGATAATGAAGGAAATATAGTACCAAGAGTTTTGCAACCGTTAGCCGTAATAGACAAATATTCAACTACTCAATCTAACAAAGAATTAAATAAATTAATGCAGAAAAATATTTTTTCATATTCTAAACCTGTTTTACTTATAAATTTTCTTACAAAAATATCATCATATTATAATGATATTATCCTTGATTTCTTTGCTGGTTCTGGCACAACTGGGCATGCTGTTATTAATCTAAATAGAGAAGATGGTGGTAAAAGAAAATATATTTTAGTGGAAATGGGGGAATATTTTGATACTGTTACAAAGCCACGCATACAAAAAGTAATATATTCTTCAGACTGGAAAGATGGCAAACCTGTAAGCCGTGAGGGTAGTAGCCATATTTTTAAATATATCCGCCTTGAAAGTTACGAAGATACTCTTAATAATGTGGAGTTTAGTAAAAGTAAAAGTTTAACGATAGATGACTATCTGCAAACAGAATTAATTACTAAATATAAAACAAAAACAGAGGCAGAAGATAGTTTAATATATCTTCCAGTTGAGGCTTTTTATAAGCCATTTGATTTTAAACTCAAAATTGTAAGAAAAAATGAAAGTAAGGTGCAAAAGATAGATTTAATAGAAACTTTTAATTTTTTAATAGGCTTAAAAGTGTATACTATTTATACGAAAAAATATAATGCAGAGTTTAAAAATATAGATACTGGAAGATTATATGCCGATATTAAATTAGATGATAACGGGCAGTATATTTTTAAAATAGTAGAAGGTTTTACTTTAAAAGGGGAAAAAGTGCTTGTTATATGGCGAAATATTGTTGGTAATATTAAAAATAATGATGACCTGAATAAAAATAATGCAGTCCTAGAGTCTGTTACTTTAAAAAATCAGATAAAGCCATCAGAAAGTGAATATGATATTATATATATTAACTGCACAAACAGTCTGCAAAATTTTGCAAAAGAAGGCACTTATAAAGTAGCTTTAATTGAAGAAGTGATGAAAGATAAAATGTTTAGAAGCATATAGGAAAGTGGTTATATGGCAAAAAATAACAAAACAGATATACAAAAACTTCCATTTGATAAACAGATTATTTTAAGTAACTATATAAGTTCATATTTTGGATATAATAATATTGATGAATTATTTGCATTAATTAAAGATGATTATAAATATGATACAATAGATGCAGATGGTCATACAAAATATTATAGCGAGCTTTATATTGTAAGTAAAAATAAATCAATACTGGATAAAATATCAGAATATGACTACAATATTGTATGCTATTTAAATCATATAAATAAAGAAAGACTTATAAAAATAAAGCTGAAATATTACCAGTATTTATATCTTTTATTTGTAGAATATTACCTTGATATGTATTTTAATAATAAAGAAGAACTGCTTAAAGAATTAAATGATTTTGTAGATAAATTTTATAATGAAGATTTTACATATAAGTTGGAAGATTATAAGTATAGTGAAGATGACCTTAATTCCATTGCTCTTTGGAGTGCCACAGGTAGCGGTAAAACTATATTAATGCATATTAATTTGCTTCAATATAAGTATTATTCTAAAAAAATAAAATATAGTAATACATATATTTTAATTACACCTAATGAAAGACTATCTTATCAGCATATTGATGAATTTACATTATCCAATATCGCATCAGAAAAATTTAGTAAAATGAAAGTGTTAGATAGTGAATATATTGCTGTTTTAGAAAATACTAAATTAGCAGATAAAGAAGGGGTGGAACAGATTGCAGTAGAAAGTCTTGGCAATGATAATGTTGTATTTATTGATGAAGGTCATAGAGGCACAAAAGGCGATACATGGTATACCAACAGGAATAAACTATGTGAAAAAGGTTTTTCTTTTGAATATTCTGCCACATTTAGCCAAGTAGTAGCAAGTAATCCAAATGTATTTAAAAGATATGCAAAGTCTATTATTTTTAACTATTCATATAAATATTTTTACAATGATGGTTACGGCAAAGATTTCCATATATTAAACCATAATAATAGAGAAGATAATATAAGTGTTGATTTTACATATATGGCTGGAGTGTTGCTGACTTTTTACCAACAGTTAAAATTTTATTATGATGAAATACAAGAATGTAATAAATATGATATTGCAAAACCACTTTTAATTTTTGTAGGTAATACTGTTGCAAAATCAGGCACTAAAAATGAATCTGATATTGATAAAGTATTGATTTTTATAAAACAGTTTCTTGAAAATAAAAATAATAAATCTATTATTGCAATTGAAAATATTTTAAAATCTGAAAGTGGTTATCTAAATAAACAACATCAGGATATTTTTAATGGCTCATTAAAATATCTTAAAAGTGAACCATTAACGACTGAATTTATTTATAAAGATATGCTTGAAAAAATATTTAACAGCACATCAAACCAAAGTCTTTTACACATTGAAAATATAAAAGGTTTAGATGGAGAGATAGCTCTAAAAGCAGGGGAGAATAAGAGCTTTGGAGTAATTAGTGTGGGAGATGCCATATCAGTAATAAAGTCATTATCAAAAGAAAGTTTTAATATTTCTGAAAGTAGTTTTAAAGACTCACTTTTTGCAAATATCAACAGTCATAAAAGCAATATAAATATATTAATAGGTGCTAAAAAATTTACAGAAGGTTGGAACTCATACCGTGTATCTTGTATGGGACTTTTAAATGTGGGTCAAAGTGAAGGCAGTAGTATAATACAGCTTTTTGGTAGAGGTGTCCGTTTAAAAGGATATAATAATTCACTTAAAAGAAGTAGTGCTTATAAAAAAATAGATAGTGCTTTAAAAACATTACCTTATTTTAATATTATGGAAACTCTTAATATTTTTGGTCTTAATGCAGATTATATGAAAACATTTAATGATTTTATAAGAATAGAAGGTGTGAATACAGAAGAATATGTAACATATAATATGAATGTTATTAGAAATAAAATATATAAAAATAAAAAACTATATACCATAAAATTAAAAGAAGGGCTTGATTATAAAAAACATGCTGATATTCCATTACTGCAGTATGAAAAAAATATAAATATTATTTTAGATATATTTAATACTGTCCAGTCTACTTCATCACAAAAAATAGAAAGTTATGCTCATACATATAAAGAATATCACATACCTAAAAATGTTCTGTCATTTTTTAATTATGATAATATTTATTTTAAAATGCAGGAATATAAAAATATGACTGGCAACTATAATATAAATATTACAAAAGAATGTGTTATTGAGTTATTAAAATGTAATGACAGCTGGTCTGTAATACATGCTTATAGTGATATTACAAAAATAAATAGCTTTGAAGATATTGCAAGGCTTGAAAATATTGCTATTATGCTTTTAAAAAAATATTTTGATAAATATTACTATAAAAAGCGGATAGAATGGGAAAGTCAGTATCAAGAATATATAGAGTTATCAGATGATGATAATAATTTTATAGAAAATGACATTATAGATATTTCTATAAATAAATATAAACATGCTGAATATGAAAATAATATAATAGCATTATGTAATGCAGTTAAAGAGGCAAAAAAAATAAATACACCACTTATAGTAAATGGTGTAACCATTATAAAATATACTGCTTTTAATACTATGCTTTATTATCCATTATTATATAATTATAAAAACTTAGAAATAAAAATTAGCCCAGTATCACTTAATAAAGGTGAATATGATTTTTTAGAGGCTTTAAAAAAATATATAGAAAATAATCAGGATAATATGCAGTATATTAACTTTATAGACCCACACGGTATATCAAGAACATCTATAACAGATCCGAAAATTGAATTTTATAAAACAATAAAGCAAATTCAACAAAGACTTAATAATGGTACATATGATAATGTAATACTTAATTCATTTATACTTTCAGTAAAATCACATAGTGCATTAAACAAAACAGAACAACAACAGGAATGGGAAGATAAACATGTTTACTTTATGGACGATACAGATTATATCAAAAAAATATTTGCGAATATGAAGTAAAAAAGTATGGTATGCTATATGGATAACTTTATTAATAATGATTTAATTGATGATTATATAGAAGAAAAAACATGTATATATAAAAATGAATATTATTCTGTTCTCGTAATAATGGTGCAGTTTATCGGCATGCAAAAAATAAAACAAAGCTAAGAAAAAATGATGAATTTTGGACTTTTGGTCTAAAAAATAAGCAAGGATATATGTGTTTAGGGGAACATAGAGTGCATATAATTATTGCAACTGCATTTTATGGAGCAAATGATTCTAAAAAATTTATTGTAGACCATATTGATACAAACCGTTGTAATAATCGTGTAGAAAATTTGCGATGGCTTACTAGGCTTGAAAATGTGTTTAATAACCCTGTAACATTAAAGAAAATAACTTATTTGTGTGGTGGAGATATTCAAAAATTTTTAGATAATCCTGCTTGTATTAAAGAGCTTGCAGGCAATCATCAAGATATATCATGGATGAGAACAGTTTCTGCTGATGAAGCTCGTGCAGCTTATAATAAAATTATGAAGTGGGCTAATGAACCAATTAAAATTTCTAATAATATGTATGAAACAAAAACTGGTATTGGAGAATGGATATTTAAAGATAATTATTATGACTATAAACCGATAAATTTAGTTGGTACTTACCAAGAAAAGCTAAAATATAATACTATAAATCATAAAGAAGTAGAAGATGAAAATATTATAGATTCTTTAACAAAAAATGCTTTGCAAAAGAATTGGAGAACTCCAACAATATTTCCATTATGTCCTCAAACTATATCAGAAAATCCATTGAATGATTATTTAAATAATTTAAAAGAAGGGCTTATTTTTTCAGAAAATGAATATTCTAAATCATTAATAGATAAATTTGCATTATATAATAATGTTATATATGTTATAACAAAATCAGAAGAGGAAAACCTAAAACCTTATGGATTGATTAGTATTATATTTGAAAATAATCATTTTATCCATGAAGGTAGATTATTTTTTACATATATTGGGGCAGATAAAGAGTTTACATTATCTCAAAATCTTGAATGGACTGGTGGTGATTGTATAGATGATTATTGTTAAAAGGGAAAAATATGAATATGGTAGATAAGATTTATTCTAATGCTACATTAGACGCCATACAAAAACTTATTGATATATCACAAAAAATTATTATTACTGTTGATATTATAAGAAAAGAATGGGAAAAAGCTGTTAATAATTATACAGATAATCAAAACTATATTAAAAAGGGGTGTCCTAAAACTACATTTTTGGGACTTTGTTTTTCTGGTAAAATAAAAAATTTAAATATTATTCATAAAAAATTTACATATAAAAATTCAATATATGGTATTGTAATGCTTAATACCTTACAAAATAAGTTAGTTCCAGAACTCATAAATAAAAATTTAGAGTTTTGGAAATATCATGTAGAAAATTATAATTTTCCTAAAACATCAAATCATCAATATATTATTGTAAAAACTTTATATTATCATGGATATATTTTAGAGAACTGTTAAGAAACATCAAATATACATAAGTTCCTTACTTCTTGACAAAAATATATGTTTATTATATAAAACCATATCAAGTTTTTAGGTATTCTATGGGAAAAATAACATCAAGCAGGTTGTTTAATATTATTATTTTATCATTTTTAATAATATTAAGTCTGTGTTTAAATTTATCTATTTCTTTATCTCAAATAGCTCTTGGTGTGCTTTTACTATGTTTAATTTTCTATATCATTGATAATAAATATAATATTTTTAAAAAAGATATTTATTTTATTTTATTTCTTTTTTATTGGATTTCTGCTTTTTTATCTACTTTTTTTGGCAGTGAATACGCCTCATTAAGCAAAGGGCTTACAAGTCCATGGCAAATGCTTATATTTTTTGTATCTATGTATTTTGTTGAAAAAAAATATATACCTTATATAGTTTTAGCTTTTGCTATTGGTTTATTTATTATGACTTTATCAGGCTATTATTATTACATTATGTTTGGTGCAACTGATTATAGATATTTTCGTAGCCATAGTTTAGCAGGTGGTTATATGATGACTGCTCATCTACTTTCTATTGGTATTATTTTTCTTACATCTGTTATTTTATCAAAACTTGAAAGAAATAAATTTATTATACTTTTTTATATTATTGTAATACTAACTTCACTACATGTGCTTTTATTTACTGCAACTCGTATGCCATTACTTGCAGTTATAGTTGTTGTATCATTAATGTTTATTGTTAAATTAAAATGGAAAGGGTTGGTTATTGCACTACTTATTTTTATTAGTATTATAATTTATATTATTACAGATGATTATATTCTTGCAAGATTTAATACTTTTCTTTCTTCATTTAATGAACCATTATCTAGTAATGGCTGGCGTATGCTTTTATGGAAAAATGGTATTGAAATATTTAAGGATTATCTATTTTTTGGGATAGGTGTAAATGCTTATGAAGTATTTATGCAACCACTTATGCCTAAAAATGATATATTATTGCCACTTGCTCATGCTCATAATAGTTTTTTAATGCACCTTATTACTTTTGGTATATTTGGATTTATAACATTTTGCCTTTTTTATGGTAAAATAATTTATGATTTACTTAAAAATATTTTTAAATCACCTTATGCTTTTTGTGGTATGGCTATAATGATAGGTTATTTTATAGAAGCATTAACAGAATATAATGTAGGTCTTTCTATGTCTTCTATGCAGGTATTATTTTTAGTTGGATTAATGATAGGGGTTATGAAAAAAGATAATTTATTATAATATTATTTATCATTACTATCTAATGGGATTGTAACAGTTACCACTGTCCATTTGTTTAATTCTGATTGTATTTCAATATTTCCTTTATGTGCTTTTATTATTCTAGCAACTATTGAAAGTCCAAGTCCTGTGCCGGGATATTCCTTTTTAGCATTTGAGCCGCGATGAAATCTCTCAAAAAGTTTTGATATATCTTCCTGAGTAATACCTATACCATAGTCTTTAAATGTGATGATATAGTTATTATCTTCTATTGAACCATTGATTTCAATTATTCCATTATCTTTTGAATATTTTATAGCATTAGATAAAATATTAGATATGGCAATAGAAAATGTTTCACCATCTACACTTATTGTATAATGTTGGATATTTTGTATAATTTGTAAATTTTTGCTAATTATGTCTATTTCGTTATTATATATTAAATCTTGTATTAAGTAATCTATTTGTATAGGTATAGGGTGATATGTGTGCTGGTCATGCTCTAATCTGCTTAATGTAATAATATCATTAAACATATTTTTTAATATATTTATATTATGCTTTAAAGATGATGTGAACTTTTCTCTCATATCGGATTGTTCAAGCACTCGTTCATCATTTAAAAGTTCAGAATAAGAGAGTATTTTTGTAAGAGGGGTGCGTATTTCATGAGCGACAGAATCAAGTAAGTCTGATTTTAGTTTATTTAGACTATCTAGTTTTTCATTTTTCAGCTCTAATTCTTGCACTAAATCAATATATTTAGATACTGCTTGTTGTAGATTATTTTTTAGTATTTCTTCGTTATTAACAATTTGCATACTCATTTGGTCAAAAGCAAGTGATAAAGTTTCTATTTCATCATCAGTTTTAATATTTGTTTCATTTCTAACACCAAGCCTCATAGCATCAGCTGCTTTTTGTAAAGTTCTTAAATGCCTTATAATAAGCATATATATAGAAAAACTGATAATAATAATCAATATAATAAATCCAATAATAAAAGCATAAGAAGTAATTTTATTACTACTAGCTATTGAGCTTTCCATTTCTTCTAGTGGAAATTCTATTGATATTAAACCTCTAACATCATCTATTCTGTAATCTTGATTATCATGGCAGGCAAGACATGATTGATTAATATAAAGTGGAGCTGCGTATCTATAAAATTTATTTTTATTATCATCTATATGAATATCTGCATACTCTAATAGATTTTCATTTTCTATTTTATTAAGAGCATCTTTTTCAAAACTATTTGGGGCATTTTCAGGGTTCACAAGTTTATCACTTGTTATATGAAATTTAAAAGTAGACATGTGATTTGCATATTTTGCCAGTTCTTTTGTAACAACAGCAGGCACAGGGTCAACTGCATCTCTATTATCTGCTACCCACTGCCTTGTTACAATTATCATTTGATATATTGCCTGAGCACGAATGTGTGCTTGCTCTCTAACTGTTTTTTGTTGGTTTTGCCATAGCAAAGTGATAGACGGTATAGAAACTATTAATACAACAATACAAATTATTAATATAATCTTACTCATTAAGTGCATTATTTAATATACATTATTCCAGTTTATATTTCAATCAATTAATGTGATTTAAAATAAAGAGTTTGTCTTTTTTTATTATCAGGGCATGCAGAAATACACATACCACAATTATTACATGCAGAAGAAAGTCCATCTTTTTTAGGGTCTAATATCATAGGGCAGATATTTACACATTTTTGGCAATTAGAACATTCACCAGAATATTCAATGTGCATAGAATATTTTGATTGCATAAGGCTTAAACATGTGCCAGTAGGGCATACATATCTACACCATATTCTATAACCAAAGAAAAATTCTATAATTACAAGAATAGGTAATAATATAAATTCTGCTGTGATATATGTATATTTTATTAAAAGCACTGCCTGAGAACTCATAATAGACGGTGGAGAGATTAGATACATTAAAGGAATACCAGCTATTCCCACAATAATAAGTCCTATAATAAACACAGCAAGCCTTGATATATTTGCATATCTTTTTATTTCTGGTTTATATTTAGGTTTTAATGGTTTCATTTTTAATTTTTTTCTTAAATTTTCAAAGCCATCAAGCATAAGATAATATGGACATGCCCAGCTACACCATACTCTGCCAAAAAATATAACTATTAATGCAGGGATGACAATAGATGCAAGCATAATAGGTCGGACACTGTGAGAAATAAAAAGTGCTTGTAATACAGCCACAGGGTCAGAAATAGAAAGCCCTCCAACATCAAGAGAAATATATGTGCCTTTAATAAAATATATTTCAAGCAGGTTAAGTATTGGAACAATAAATAATGGAGCTAAAAAAATAAACTGAAATATTTTTCTAAATTTTTGCATATTATTTACCTAGCCTTTTTAAGTAATTAAAGTAACCTGCTGTTTCAGCATCAGGCATACCTTTTGGAATAATAGCAATAGCTTTAATTGGTTTAATAGGGCATCTTTCAACACATAAACCGCAACCTGTGCATTTATCTGTGATTGTTGGTATAATACCATCTTTTAAATATATTGCTTCTTCTCGTAATGGACATGAATTAAGACATGAATTACATAGAGCCATTGCACCAGTAGGCTCTATTTCACCTGATTCAACTTTTGAATATAGATAATTCATACATGTATCTTCGTTTATTCTAGCAGTTCCTATTGCTACCTGTTGCATTTCAATAGTTGAGCTATCTATGGCACCTGTTGGACATACACTTGTGCATTTCATACAAAGATGGCAACCAGCTATATTTGCATATATATATGGTGTGCCTATTTCACCATTTGCTGTTGCAGAAGAACGCCTTAATACTCTGTATGGACATGCTTCCACACATCTTGCACATCTAACACATAGTTTCATAAACATATTTTCATCACATGAGCCGGGGGGACGCAGTCTGTTTATTTGAAAAGAACTTTTTATAGGGAAATCATTTAGTATATTTTTTATACTGTCCCAAATACTCATTGTAATCTTTTCCTAGTAAATGGTTTAGTAATATCAAAGTCTGGGACTTCACCACCAGCAAGCACTTTATCCACTTCTTCTCCAAAATGAAAAGCATAGTGTGCTAAATCTACAATAAAATCATATTGATTAAAATCCTGTTCAATATCTTCTATTGCTTTATTATTTTCTGCTTCAATAGTAATAACCATTTTACCATTTTTTAAATCTTTTTGATGTGTTTCTATATTATCATATTTTTTTAATAACTCTAAAACTTCATCATATCTGTTTTCATCAAAATATAATACACTTGCAGCAATAATCATACATCACCATAAGAAATTAACCCTGCTAAATAAGGGGATGTTTAGCAGGGTTTTTGTAATATTGGTTTTAGCTGAATGTTGGGTTGTCTAATTCAGCTTTTGTTACTACATATCTATCATCCACTTTTTCAGGTCCGCTTACTTTTGTGATTTTAACAGCTGATACTTTATAATCTGGTTCACCTGATGTTGCATCAACCACATCACTACATATAAAATTAACCATACGGATACCTTTTTGGTCGTGCATTGGGACAAAACATACACCTTCAAGTGTCATATTAACTATTTTTACAGGTAATATATTCATACCACGCACACTTTCAACTTTCACCATATCACCTTGTGAAAGTCCAAGTTTTTTAGCATCGTTTATATGTATTTCAATATATGAATTAGGGTGAGCTGATGCAGTTTCTGGTATACGCATTGTCATAGTGCCTGTATGCCATTGTTCAATAACACGGCCAGTTGTCATTAAAAATGGATATTCTTTTGATATTTTTTCACTATCTTTTGGTTCTGCATCTCGCATAAATACATTAATTTTGCCATCAGGTCTGCCATAAAAATACATATCTGCATCTTCTGGTATATTTAAGCCATATTTTTTAGGGTCATCAAAAATAGGGTCCATTCCTCTAACATATCTTTTATATGTTCCCGGATGGTTTTCAGAAGGGCATGGCCATTGAACACCAGTTGTTGATTCTTTAAGTCTTTTATAAGTAGCACCAGCAAGTGTTTTTTCACTATTTGCTGTGCAACCAGTGTAATCATTCCAAGCCATTTCTGCCATTTTTACAATATCTTCTTCATTACTCCAAGCAATAAATTTTTCAAGCCCCATTCTTTTTGCTATTTGGCATGCTATCCAAAGGTCTGGTTTTGTATCTTTTGGTGCTTCAACTGCTTTTTGCGTTAAAAAACTTCTTCTTTCAGAGCAACCATATACACCGCCTTTTTCATATAGAAATGCAGCTGGAAGAACTACTGATGCAAGCTGTGCTGTTCTTGTTGGGAAAATATCAACAACAACAGTGAAAGCATTTTTTATATTAGGTATAAATTTATTTAAATTTGGCAATGTTTGTGCTGGGTTAGTAGTAGATATAATAATACCTTTTATTGGTTTATCAGGTTCATTTTCACCACCTAAATTTGCAAAAAGTTTTACAGCAGGAAATCCCGGTTTTGGATTAATTGATTTAGATGGGTTAATGCTGTATTCTGCTACTTTCCAGTAAGATTCCACATGTTTTCTCCATGGTTCAACAGCAACTGGCTTACATCCCGGTAAAAGATGTGCAAGGGAGCCTGTTTCTCTAACACCACCACAAGCATTTGGTTGACCTGTTAATGAGAAAGAATCAGCACCCGGTTTACCAATATTACCTGTAATTACATGTAAATTATGTATAAGATTATTTGCCCATACACCATTAGAGCGTTGGTTTAATCCCATACACCAAAGGGACATTGTAGCACCGCTTTGTGCAAACCATTCAGCAGCCTGTTTTATAGCACTTGCAGGGCATCCAGTAACTTTTTCAACATATTCTGGTGTATATTTATCAATAAATTTAATATATTCATCAAAAGATGATGCTTGTGAACCATCACCTAATGTAAATCTTGCATGTTTTGATATAAATTCTTTATTATGCCAGTTATTTTTAATAATTTCTCTTGCCATACCATTAAATATTGCTAAATCTGTCCCCGGAAGAGAAGGCATCCATAAATCAGCAATATTAGAAGTTTGTGTTTTTCTTGGTTCGCATACTATGATTTTTACATCAGGATTATCTTTTTTATACCTTGCAATTCTTCTAAAAAGAATAGGGTGAGCTTCCGAAGTATTTGAACCAGTTAAAAATAAACATTTAGCTTTTTCAATATCCTCATAAGCACCAGCTGGTTCATCAGAACCAAATGATGAAAGGTATCCAGCAACAGCAGATGCCATACATAATCTAGGATTACCATCCATCATATTAGAACCAAATCCACCTTTCCAAATTTTATTATATGTATAGCTCTCTTCTGTTGTGCATTGACCAGAGCCATAATATGCAACAGAATCATATCCATATTTTTTATGAAATTCTTTAAATTTAGTTTCAATTAATGTAAGAGCTTCATCCCATGATGCTGGCTCTAATTTACCATTTTTTCTAATAAGTGGTGTAGTTAATCTATCAGGATGGTATGCAACTTTCCATATATTCATACCTTTTATACATAAAAAGCCTTTTGTATTTGTTTTAGAATCAACATTACCTTTTATAGCAACCATTTTACCATTTTTAACACCAACATACAGACTGCAACCTGTTCCACACATACGGCATACACCTTTTACCCATTTATCTACTTCCTGAGTAGAAGTTGTTAAATTTGAAGTTGATTGTTCAGTTGTAACAGGAGCATTTGCCTCTTGCACTGTTTCTTTTTTCTTGCAACCTAATGTAATACCTGCTGCAACTGCTGCACTTGTTGCAAGTGATGTTTTTATTAAATTTCTTCTTGAAATATCCATATTAATATCCCCCCTTATTTAGTATGAACAAGTTTTTCTTCTTTTTCTGCTGTAAAGTTGTGAACTTTATGGCATGAAGAACATATAAGAGAATATTCTCCACTTTCTACTTTTCTGTTAATAACTGTTGTTTCCTGTGGATGACATGATAAACATATATTTATATCTGAATCTGCTTTAAATGTAGATTCTTCTCCATGACATGTTACACATTTTACGCTGTTTAGTCCATGTAGTGAGTTTGCCCATTCTTGATAAGCTGTTGGGTCTGCTGGTATCTCTTCAATACTTCCGGGTGCATGGCATACTGCACAGTCTTTTCCATCCATAGGTAAGGGGTGTTCCACTATTTCTGTTTGAGCATAGCTAATAGAAAAAATAAGTGAAAATAAAAGTGTTAGAAATATGATAGCTTGTTTCATAAATTCCTCCAAATAATTTGCTTATATATACACTATAACACATATTATGAAAATGTGTTGTTAAGTTTGTTATTATGTAGAAAAATTATGTAAAGATAAATCTTTACAAATTTTACACAATTTTTGCAACACATTTACTTTATTGCATGTATGCTGTATTTATTGAAAATAATATCTTATGAGGAGGATGTTATGAATAAAATGCTAAAATATTCAGTTATGGCTTTTATCACTGCTTTATTATTTGTTGTAGTATCTGCATGCACAAATAATAATAGCACAAGTGCTAACACATCAGCAGATAATGCAGTTGTTAAAGCGAGTTATGATAGAAGCGCATTAGCTGCATCAAAAGCTGATTTTACTCTTGCTAACAGCAAGGTAAAAGCACAGGCTGGAAAAACAGATAAAGAAACTTGTTTTTCATGCCATACTGGTGTAAGTGAACTTCATAGTAGAGGTTCTCACAAGGATTTAGATTGCACTAACTGTCACTTTGATATTACGACAGAACATACAGATAATCCTACACCAGAAAACAGGCCAAAAGTTAATATGAATTGGGAAGCATGTGGTCAATGTCATGATAACCAGATGCACTCTTTTCTTGCTGTTGGTCAACACAGACCTGCTCGTTTTGAAAAATCTAACCTTAATGGTCGTTCACCAAATCCAGCATGGGATAAACTTATGACACCTTACGGTTTCACAAAAGAGCATGCTGCAACTCGTTCTCACTCTTTAATGCTTATTGACCAGTTTGCTGTTGATAGAGCTTTTGGTGGTCAATTCCAACCAAAAGATGGATGGAATTATATTTTTGAATCAGGTCCAGTTTGGGATGTATTATATGATGCAAAAGAAAAAGACCCTAATTTTAAAGACCTACCACAAACTGCAAGAGCTGTTAATCCAGTATGTATGAACTGTAAAACTATGGACCACATGTTAGATTGGGCATATCTTGGTGAACCTAATCCAAAAGCAAAATGGTCAAGATTATCTAATCCAGTAGAAATGGCTAAAAATGTCAACCATGCTCTTAACTGTTTCTTTTGCCATGACCCACACTCTGCTGAACCAAGAATTGTTCGTGATGCTTTAATTGAAGCAATGACAAGTGATGCTGATTATGCTAAAAATAACCTATATCAAACAGACCCTAATAAAGTGCAAGCAGAAGTTCGTGTTATTGATACAAGAAGTATGATGGATGATACTGAACCAAAAATGATTAGAAAAATTGCTATTCTTCCAAAAGATGACCCAAGAAGACAATCATTACAATGTGCTCAATGCCATGTAGAATATAACTGTGCTGCTGGAACAGATACAGTTACTGGTGAAAAAATAGGTTTTGATGATAAACGAACTAACCATTTTCCACTTAAAAATGCACTTTCATTGTATGACCATTATTTTGTTAATTTAAAATTTGGCGACTTTAAAAATAAATTTTCTGGTGCATTACTTTGGAAAGGTCAACACCCAGAATTTGAAACATATTACAACTCTATCCATGATAAAGCTGGTGTATCATGTGTTCAATGTCACATGGAAACAGTTGAAAAAAATGGTAAATTAGAATATACATCTCACTTTGTTCAATCTCCAAGATATATTCTTAATGCTACATGCTTAACATCTGACTGTCATGGAACAGGAGCTGATAAACATGATAACTGGAAAGGAAAAGATGCTGAATATGTAAAAGTTTCTACTAACTGGACAGCTGAAAATGCAAAATATTCTATTGATTCTATTAAAACTTACACTACTGGTAAAATGAGAAAAGCTGAATTTTGGCTTGCTCAATTAATAGATACAATAGCATTAGCAGAACGATTAGGTGTTGATAAAGCTACATTAGATGCTGCAAGAACTCAACATTCAAAAGCTCATATTCTTTGGGAATACTGGACAGCTGAAAATTCTGATGGTTTCCATAATCCAGCACTTGCTAGGCAGTCATTAACTCAGTCAATTACTGAATCTATGAAAGGTTATGATATGCTTGATGCTGCTATGAAAAAACTAGCTTCAAAATAATAAAATGTAGTAAATAAATATATCAGGGTAGTTAAAACTACCCTGATTTTTTTGACTGTGTAGAAAAATTGGACATAGACTTATTTTTTGTTCATTTTATAAATAATTTATTATATATAAGTCCTTTATAAAATATTCAAGGATAAGTATGATGAAAAAGTTTTATAATTTATATATTAAACAAGCAATAAATACACTAGGTTCTATAAAATTTGCTTTTTTCCTTATTATATGTCTTATTATATTATCTATCATTGGAAGTCTTATTTCAGAAACATCTATTGATAAAATTAAAAATGTATTTTTTATTTCTTTATTTTTTGATAAAACCACAGATGATTTTAGAGATTTTGCAGTATCTCTTGGTCTTTTAAATATATATACAAGTCCATTATTTATTATACTTTTATCACTTTTTACAATAAATCTATTAATTTGCACATTTAAACTTTTTCCATTTGCAAAAAAAGGTTTTCCTTTTGTAGAAGAAACTATATTAAAAAATGAAATAGTTTTTAAAGATGATATTTCTATTGTAACAGATTTTTTTTATAAAGAAGGCTGGCATGTAAGCCGTAGCCCTGCAAATAATAATCTTATAAAAGCAGAACATCATAAGCCGGGAAAATATGGTGTGATAATAACCCATTTTGGTATAATACTTATTATGATTGGTGCATTTTTTGGACATTATTTTGGTTTTTCAGGTTCAATGCTAATTTTTGAAAATCAGCAATCAAATATAGTAGAAACACAGCAAGGGGAAAAAATACCATTAAATTTTGCAATTAAATTAAATGATTTTAATATTGAATTTTATGAAGGTTCAAAAACAGCAAAGGCTTTTACTAGCAACATCAGTATTATAGAAAATAATAATGAAATAAAAAATGTTGATATTAATGTGAACCATCCTTTAACATATAAAGATGTGGTATTTTATCAGGCAAGCTATGGTCAATCACCGCATAATGATATGGTTATGGATATTTTTATAAATAAAGATAATAACTCTCAAATTTTAAGTATGCAATATGGTAAGTTTTATGATATTGATGATTATACTATATCAGTAATAGATTTTTATTCAGATATTGCATATAATAACCAAACTAATGAATATTATAATAAATCATACAACCTTTTAAATCCAGCACTTTATTTAGCAGTATATAATAAAGATGGAAAGGGACTTATGGGCGGTTGGTTTCTTCTTAATTCAGATGAACCTTCCTATGTGGAACCTCTTAATATGTCTTTTAAATTTAAAGAATTAAAAAATGTTGTTTATAGTGGTTTTTCTGTAAAATATAATCCAAGTATATCTATTGTGTATCTTGGAGGCATACTGTTATGCTTTGGTGTGATATTTATTTATCTTTTAAATTATACAGCAATTATTTTTACAGTGTCTAATGGAGTATTAAAATATAAAGTGTTTACTCATAGAAAATTCCCACTTGTTAATCCTGCTAATAAATTTTATAAGCGATTTAATATAAATAAGGAGCAATAATTATATGGGTCATATAGCATCAACTTGGACAGTAGTTACTGATAAAATGGTTGGAATAGCTGGTATTTTATATATTTTAGCTATGGTTTTTTATACATTTTATCTTATTTTTAAAAATAAAAATATAGGGTATATCTCGTCTGCTTTTGGTATAATAGGTGCGTTTATTCATCTTATTTCTTTTTTTATGAGATGGATAGAGTTTTATGATTTTGCAGGTGGTGGAATATTTAGAGCTGTTCCTATTACAAATCTTTATGAATCACTTATGTTTTTTGCTCTCTTACTAGCATTATTTTATATAACTATTGAAATTAAAACTAAAAATAAATCTCTTGGTGCTTTTGCTTTTGCTATAAGTGGAGCAACAGTGCTTTTTATAAGTGCTATTGGTGCGTCATCTAATTTAAATCAACTTGTTCCAGCTTTACAAAGTAACTGGCTTTTAGCCCATGTATCGCTAAGTTTTATTGCTTATGTATGTTTTGCTGTTGCTGCAATTGCTGCACTTCTTTATTTAATAAAAATATCAGAAAATAGAAATCATTTTTATTATTATATATGGACAATTGTTTTAGGTATGCTTTGTGCAACAATAATATTTTTAATATTTACAAAACTTTTTGGGAAAAGTTCGTTTATTGATATTTCGTATATAATACTTATTATATTATTTAGTGTATTATGTTTTATATATGGGCTTTCTATAAAAAAAATATTTAAAAATGTTGATTTTGATTTAGATATACTTGAAAGAATAATATATAAATTTATTACAGCAGGTTTTGCAATATTTACAATAGGTGGTATAGTTTTTGGTGCTGTATGGGCTGAAACTTCATGGGGTAGATATTGGAGCTGGGACCCAAAGGAAACATGGGCATTTATTACATGGGTAATATATGGAATATATTTACATGGTAGATATTCAAATAGATGGTCAAAAGAAGTCGCAGCTTCTATTGCCTTAATTGGTTTTTTAGTAACAATATTTACATATTTAGGTGTTAATTTATTATTTTCAGGTTTGCATAGCTATGGTAGTCTTTAAATTATTGCTTAAAAATAAATAAATACAGCCATTAAGTAATAAAAAATGTTTTTTTACAAAAAATCTACAAATATATATATTAAACTGTAAGCAGTTTATATATCATTCTAAATCTATTAAAAATATTTGTTGTGTTTAGATAACAGTAGATATATAAATTTTAGCCTATAAATAATATATATTAAGGAGTTTTTAGTATGAAAAAAATTAAATCTATTGGTCTTGTAGCTCATGATGCAAGAAAAAGAGATATGGTAGAATGGGTAGAATTTAATTATAAAAGATTAATGCCACATAAATTAATCTGCACAGGCACGACTGGCCGTTTAGTTGAAGAAGTATTTTTACGCAGAGAACCAGATAAGGCTGCTGATATTATTAAATTAAAATCAGGTCCACTTGGTGGTGACCAGCAAATGGGTTCGTTAATTGCAAGTGGTCATGTAGATATTTTAATATTTTTTATTGACCCAATGACTACTCAACCACATGATGTTGATATTAAAGCATTAGAGCGTTTATGTTCTGTATATAATGTGGTTATTGCATGCACTCGTTCAACAGCAGATTTTGTAATATCATCTCATCTTTTTGAAGAAGATTATGCACCTGTAACTATTGACTATACAAATTATCTTAACCGTAATGTATAATTTCATTTAAATTGTATTTATTTGTAACCTTATTGTATATCTAGCGTCTTATTATGCAAGATATATGATAAGGAGTTACAAATGAAACAGTTATCGTTTTCACTTTTTTTACTAATTTTAAGCATTCTTTTTACAGCTGTTAATTTTGCAATGGCAGATGATTTTTATTATAATGGTTCGCCTGCATATAATCCATATAATGGTTATACAGTGATGAGTCTTCCACCTCCACCACCTATGAGTTCTGTGCCTTTCTATGTAAGAGATGATTATGATGATTATATAGAAGATTATTACAAATGTATATTAGGCTATGAATATAAAGGATTTACTTGCAGATATTGGAGAAATTATGCAGAAAAAAATGGTTTTTATCAAAAAACTGCACCAGTCCAAAATAGTAATGATATGTATAATAATGCTAATACTAATAATATAAATAATGTTAATAACAATACATCTTCTGTGAATAATCAACAACTTCAACAGGAAGAAACTGTCCATAAAATGCCTGAACCATACACACCTAAACATTAAATATTAAACTTTATAGCTGCTAAATCTTATATATTTTAGCAGCTTTTCTAATTGAATAATTATTAATTTTATAGTATAAGTTTATACACTATTTTATTAAGGTTATCTGTGAATAAATTTAGCTGGTACTTATTAAAATTATTTTTGAAAAATTTGCTTATTGTATTTCATTTTGTTGTAATGCTTTTATGGTTATCATCAGCTTATGGCAATCTTAATATATTAGAAGACGCTACATATAGTTCATTTGATTTTATTTTAGTAGCAGCTTATGGTATAGTTCTTGGTATAAATGAGCTTGTTCCTATAATAGTAGCAGTAAGTATTATTATGACTATGATAATACTTATGCGAAGTAATGAATTACTTGCATATATGGTAATAGGTGGTTCATTAGGTAGACTTGCTTTTCCACTTGTTTTGATGGGCGTGATAATGAGTGCACATATGCTACTTTTAGAATATAAAGTTGTTCCAGAAGTTAGAGTGCTTCGTGAAAATTTATTAGATACAATGCGAAATAAACCTGTATCAAATAATGCAAATGGGTTTTTTAACACTTGGTTTTTAGATAAAAATCAAGTAATTACTCATATTTCTCTTGTTGCTATTACTGAAAAAATTATTTATGGAGTAGATGAGTATATACCAGATGAAAATGGTAGAATATCTTACATTAATAAAATAGAGAAACTTGTAAAAGAAGATAATAACTGGGTGGCTTATAATACACAACAAATGAATATTTTAAGTAATCCTCCAGAAATTAAATACATTGATAAAAGAGTATTAAATGATAATTCTTGGGATAGGCTTGTAAGCATAAAAACAGCAGATATTAGGGAATATACACCTACTGACTTATATACATTAATACAGCTTTTTAATGAAAAAGGCATAAATACTGATACATTAAAGCTTAATTTATATTATAAATTTGCATATCCTATTTCTGTAATTGTTTTAATTATTCTACTTTATCCAATATCTATTAATTTTTCTAGAAATTATTCTATTGTGAAAAATGCTTCTGTAACATTTTCTATATCTCTTGTATTTATATTAGTTCAGCATAGCAGTAGGTCATTAGGTTCTAGTGGAATTGTATCTCCACTTATTGCTACTTTTGGTCCTATTATATTATTTTTATTGATTGGAATTTTTCTTATATATTACAGAAGTCTTGCAAAATAATAGAAAACTATTTTACATATCAATAAAATATGATATATAATATCTCTAATTAAGTGGAGGAATGAATGGGACAAAAGTTAAAATTTGTATTGCGTCTTTTAGTAAGTGTTCTTTTACTTGGTATTTTAATATATATTGCAGGTCCTAAACAAATATATAATGAATTAATAAATAGCCACATAAATTATAATATTGCAGGGTTTATTTTAATATTAATAGGAACATTTATAGCCATATACCGTTGGTATATAATAATGAATGAACTTGATTTTCTTAAAACTCCATTTTCTTTTTATTTTAAAAGTTATTTTAAAGGTATCTTTTTTAATCAGCTTTTACCATCATCTATTGGTGGTGATGCTTTTAAGGTGATAGATGTGGCAAAACAATTAGGTTTAAAAAAACGGGAAGCTTTTATTGGTGTTTTGATAGATAGAGGGCTTGGTATTGCTGGTATTTTTCTATTAAATCTTATTTTTAATAATATAACACAAGGTTTTCTTCCAAAATCAAGTTATTATATATTAAATATTATATCATTTTCAGGTATAGCTGGTTTTATTATATTTATGTTTTTATTTAAAATAAATTATTTAAATAGATTTAATTGGTATAAAATTGTTAGCGTTCCTTCAAAAGCATTGTGGACTGTCATGTCTAGTTTTAAAAAAACTTTTGGACAATCATTTTTGTCATTATCTATACATATATTCACTTTTGCAGGTGTATATTTTATAGCAAAAGCTTTTGGAGTAGATTTACCAATATATGCTTTTATGGTAATTATGCCACCTGTTATTTTGCTTACAATTATTCCTATATCCTTAGCAGGTTGGGGTGTTAGAGAGGTTAGTATGGTAAGCCTTTTAAGTTATTCTGGCATTACACAGGAAACTGCTTTATCTATATCAATTATTTTTGGTTTTACTTATATAATACAAGGTTTGTTTGGATTATATTTTTTTATTAATAGTAAAAAAGGGGAATTAGTATGAAAGTTGATACTATGCGATTTGTAGATAAATATTTTGGAGTTCCACTTTGTATAATTGGAACTATTCTTTTTAAGATTTTTTTAAGACCTAAAAAAAATGTGAAGCCTAAAAATATACTTTTTATTGAACTTTCAGAAATGGGAAGTGCGATACTTGTTGACCCTGCTATGCAGAAAGCTAAAAAAACTTTTGATGCAGAATTATTTTTTTTAATATTCAAAAAAAATAAGCCATCATTACAGCTTTTAAATACAGTAGATGATAAAAATATTTTTACAATAGATGCTGATGGTATTATTTCACTTATTAAAGGAACATTGAAGTTTTTATTATGGGCAAGAAAAAGAAAAATTGATACTTGTATTGATTTAGAACTTTTTTCACGATATTCGGGGCTTTTATCTGGCTTTTCGGGGGCTAGTAATATTGTTGCTTTTAATAATTTCCATGGGGAAGGGCTTTATAAAGGAAATATGGTTACTCATAAAGTGATGTATAACAGTCATATACACATATCTAAAAATTTTATAGCTATGGTGAATGCTCTTATTTCTAATAATAAAGAGGTGCCGTATTCTAAAACAAAAATTGATGATAGCGAAATAGTGTTAAAAAAAGCAGAAGTTAGTGAAGAATTAAAAGAAAATGTGGCAAATACAATAAAACAAATTATACCAAAATATAAAATAGGTGATAAGATTGTATTAATAAACCCTAATGCTAGTGAACTTTTGCCACAACGAAGATGGGATAAAAGTAAATATAGAGATGTAATTAATAATATACTAAATGAATATAATGATGTATATGTTTTAATTACTGGTGCCCCTAGTGAAAAAATAGAAGCACAACAGTTAGCTGACCAATGTGGAGATAGATGTTACAGTTTTGCAGGCGAGGTGAAATTTTCTGAACTTGTAGGATTATATGAATTATCTAAAATAATGATAACAAATGATTCTGGTCCTGCACATTTTGCAGCGGTAACAAATATGCCTACAATTGTTATTTTTGGTCCAGAAACACCAGCATTATATAGCTCTCTTGGTTCAACAAGACCAGTATATTCTAATCTTGCATGTTCCCCTTGTGTAAGTGCATCTAATCATAGAAAAACACCATGTAAAGATAATGTATGCTTACAAGTTATTACAGTTGATGATGTATTTAAAGTATTTAAGGAAGAATATAATGGATAAGATAAATAAATTTATATCATTATTTGATAAATATAGCCCAACTCAAAAAGCATTAATTTTTTTATTAATATTTGGTTTTTTACAGGCTTTTTATAATTCACTTTTGCCTATATATCTTGATGAAGCATATTACTGGGTATGGGCTTTGCGTCCAGAGTTTAGCTACTACGACCATCCGGGTATGGTTGCATGGCTTATTTATCCATTTACTTTTATTGCAAATAATGAATTTACTATTCGTCTTTCTACTGTTTTTGCTATGTCTGTTACAGCATGGTATTTATTTTGTATAAGTTTAGAGGCATTTAATGAAAAAACAGCATGGTATGTATTTTTTATGTTTATTGCAAACCCAGCTGTTCACATGGGATATGTTTTTATTACTCCCGATTCTCCACTTATGATGTTTTGGGCAGCAGGGCTTTACTATACATTTATGGCATTTAAATATGGCAGAACAAGTGATTTTATTATATCTGGTTTTTTAACTGGTGCCATGATGCTTAGTAAGTATGCAGGTATTTTATTTCCTATCTCTGTATTTATATATATATTAGTATGCAGGCGTGATGTTTTAAAAGATTACAGACTGTGGATTTCATTAATTATTGCAATACTATGCCTTTTTCCTATTATTTACTGGAATTATCAACATGATTTTATAAGTATTAAATTTCAATATGAGCATGGCACAAGCGAAGGTTTAACTTTTGCTGGATGGGATTTTATTCTTTTTGTTTTAGGTAGTTTATTTGTTATACCAACACCTGTTTTTGGATATGTATTTTTAAAATATTTATGGATGAAAGATTATAAAAATGATAAAATATTACTGTTTTTTATATTTTTATCACTTGTTCCATTGCTTTTCTTTTTTTATAAAGGTTTCTTTAAGAAAATGGAACTTAATTGGATTATACCAGCATTTATATCAAGTATAGTATTGATAGGATATGCAATTTCTAAATATAATATGAAAGCTATATTTAAATATGGTATGATTTTTTCTATCTTTCTAGTTATTGTTTTAAAACTTGCCCCAGTTTTGCCATTTCCAGCACATTTAAATATTGCAGAGCGACTAATAGGTTATAAAGAAGCAGTGATTCAACTTGAAAAATATATTAAAAAAGATGATTTAATATTTAGTGACCATTTAACTACTGCATCAATGCTTACATTTTATCTTCCTAATAATCCATTAACACATATAAATGTGCCATCAAGATATAGTCAATATACAATATGGGATGAAGATGATGGTATATTTAATTATGATAAAGAAGGTATATATTTTGGCAAAAAAGATGCTTATGATTTTTTAAAGGAAAAATACAGTTCAGTTATACCACTGGAAATTATAAAAGTTACACCATATAATGCTTTTGAAAAAGTTTTTTATGTATATAGATGTATCCCATAAATTATTTTATATAATATGAACCATATTGTTCTATTTCTATAATTGATTTATCATGGATATTATTTTTCCAAATAATATGTGTAATATTTTCATCAATATCATCTTTTTTTATAGAATTTGAGCGTGTATGGTAAAAATATTTACAAGTTTTATTATATTCATTTAAGCATAGATTTGTATAGTTATCCTTACCAGTTTGTTTTATTTTGATAAAATTATTTTTACCACCAAAAACTGTGATGGAACCATAATCAAATGTTTTTATTCCATATTTTGCAACTTCTGGCATAAAAGAATATCTAAATCCATTATTACTACCTTGATAAAATATTTCTTTCTTATTATCTGTAAAAATAATAAATCCTTTATCTCTTGGAGAAATATTAGGAAATATATATTGTGGTTGTGTAGAAGCTGGGTAAAAAATAATTAAAAGACTTAATAATGATAATAACTTTTTTCTACCATTTAAGAATAAAGTAAATATTGTAAATAAAATGGTTATAATCATAGTATAAATTGGTATAGTTTTAAAAATAAAACTAAAATATGTTGTTTTTGCAATGAAATAAACCATATTATTTGATATATTTTCTATTATTATAAGTGGAGCTATTGCAATATTTGGTGCAATAAGAGCAAAAATAGAAAAAAGAATATGTAAATATATTATAGGGGAAATAACCATAGTAGAAAATATACTTAAATGGTTTGTTGTCCCAAATACATGCATAGAAAGTGGGGCTGTAATTAATGTGGCAGCAGTTCCAGTGATAATAGCTGTTTTAATAACACCATAGCCTGATTGCACCATATATATAATACCAAAAACAGCACCAAAAGACATTAAAAATGATATATCATTAATAGATAATGGTGATATAAGTAAGAATATACCAGCAATAAATAAAATAAATTTTTTAGAATCAACCTTTAAATCAAAAACATAAGCTATCATAATAATAGAGGCAAATATAGAAGCACGAATAACTGTAATATTAAACCCGCCTAGAAATATTAAAAATAATACACTTATAGATGCAGCAATAAATCTTATTTTTAAAGGTAAAAATAAAAGAACAGATAGTAAAATAGCAGTAACTATTGCTACATGGCTTCCACTCATAGAAAGTAAATGAAAAAGACCAGATATTGTATAAGCATCTTTTAAATTATCACTTATAAATTTTTTATTACCTAAAATTAAAGCCTGTGCTACTGTTATTTTTCCACCAGAAGAGTAAAATATATAGTTTGATATATTATTTCTATACTTTAATATTTTAGAGATAAAAGGTGCTTGAAAAACAGATAATTTATTGGAATATTTATATACAGGTTTAAAAAAAGGTTTTGATTTTTCTTTATCTATATAAAAATTACCATATAAAATATCGCCTGAATTAATATTAATATTTTTGTCAATATAGCATCTACCACTTCCAAATTGAACTTTATATATTTTATCATATTCAGTTATATCTACAACTATAAAAAAAGTATTAAAAGTTAAATGTATTACTATAAAAACTATTGAAGTAAATAGATTATAAGGTTGCTTAATTGTTATTATTATAGTTGCAGTTCCTACTATTATAAAAAGTATTTTTGAATATGGATATAATAATGCAGATATAATCGCAAGTATAATAAATATATATGTTTTTGGTATTTGCTTAATTTTTTCCATAAAATATTATATAAAATAATAAATAAATTTAAAAGATTATTTTATCGCGACTTGTATTGTCGTTTTAACTAATATAATATACATAAACTAAACTGGGAGATTTTCATGAAAAAACAAGATGGGGAAAGAGTAATTGAAAAACTCTTTAAAGTGCTTATATTATTTTTGGAAAGAACATCTGTATCTACACAACTAATAGCAGAAACAACGGGAATGAGTAGGCGAAGTGCTCAGCGTTATATTCACGATATTATGGATTTTTTAGAAATTAAAAAAAATGATGATAGTAGTTACACACTTATTCATAAAGATAAGTTAGTAAAACATATAAAAAGGGATGATAGTTATTTAACGGCTACACTTTTACAGTATGCAAAATCTATGTTTCCAGAAAGTCGTCATGATACTGTTGATAATTTATTTAATCTTTTTAATATAAAAAATTTAGAATCTGCTATTCAGGTATTAGAATCATCATCACTTGATTTTAATAAGGTGCAGTCAGTAATAGCAGATTTATCATATTATATTAAATGCCGTATGAAAATAAAGTTTTATTATAAAAAAAGTAATTCTGAAAAAACTATCTCACCTTATAAGATACTTTATTATAATGGATTTTGGTATTTAATAGGTTGCAATGATAATAAAGAAATTAGAGCATATAGGCTTGATTATATATATGATATTACTATTGATACACCTTATATAGAGCTTGAAGAAGCATCTAAAAAGATTATTGATAATACCACATCAATATGGTTTGGAGATAAAGAATTAGAAGTTGAAATTATATTAGATGACTGTATAAAAGAATATTTTATTGATAGACCAATTTTTAAAAATATGATGATAATATCAGAAAAGCCTTTTATTATTAAAGTTGTTGTGTATAATTATATGGCTTTATATATGGACCTTATGCCTTATGCACCATTTTTTGAAATCATAACACCTAATGCACGAAAATATTTTGCAGATAAAATTTATGAAGCGTATCAAAAAAATAAATACAATAATTAACTATAAGATATTTTTAATAGAAAATAAAAGTAAGTAAAAAACTGCCTTATAAATTAATATAAGGCAGTTTTATATTAGTCTAATGGTATTACAACACCTTTATATGTATCTTTTATATACTGTTTTACAGGTTCACTTTTTAATATTTCAACAATTTTTTGCATTTTTGGATTATTAACATCAGACTCTTTTACTGCAACAATATTACCAAAAGTAGATGCGGAATTAGATGAGCTTGATTCTGTTGTGATTACTTTATCAAGCACACCAGCACCAAGAGCATAATTACCATTAATAACAGCAAAATCTAAATCAGGTAGGCTCACAGGAAGTTGAGCTGCTTCCATTGCTTTAATAACTATTTTTTTAGGGTTATCAATAATATCAAGTTCTGTTACTTCAAATCCTTTATCTTTATTGATTGTTAATATTCCTAAATCATCAAGTAACCATAAAGCTCTTGCACCATTTGTTGGGTCATTTGGTATACCAATTAAAGCACCATCTGCTATATTTTCAATATTATTGCTTTTACCTGCATATACACCTAATGGTTCAAAATGTATTTTACCAATAGAAACAAGATGATTTTTCAACTTATTTTTTTTGTTAAAATCAATTAAATATGGTTCATGTTGCATATAATTGACTTGAATATCATCACTATCAAGAGCAGTATTTGGAATAATGTAGTCATTCATTTCATGCACTTTTACTTTAATGCCTGCTTCTTCAAAATAAGGCATTGCAAAGTAAAGAATTTCAGCATGTGGGGTAGGTGTTGCACCTATGATAATTTCATCAGTTGGTTTTTTTTTGCATCCTGCAATAATAGCAAGCATTGCAAAAGTTACAATTAATAATACTTTTTTCATAATTTCTCCCTAAAATTATATAATTAATTTCTATTTCTTTTATCGGCTTTAAAAGCCCATATATTACAAAACCATTGAATAAGCACAACAAGTATAATAAGCAGTATAACTGTGCTATAACGCATAGATTCTATATATCTTTGGTAACCATAAGTAATAGCAATATTTCCAAGCCCACCAGCACCAATTATTCCAGTAATTGCAGTATAGCTTAAAATAGTAATAGAGCTTATTGAAAGCCCCCGTATCAACGATGGCTTACTTTCTACAAGCATAACTTTTGTGATTATTTGAAAATTTGAAGCTCCCATACATTTTGCTGCTTCTATAAGCCCTTTATCTACTTCTTCAATACTTTGTTCAACAATTCTTGCAACAAATGGAGTGGCTGCCACAATTAGTGGAATATTTGCAGCATTAGGTCCAATAGATGTTCCAGCTATCCATCTTGTAAACGGAACAATAAAAACCATAAGTATAACAAAAGGCACACTTCTTAAAATATTAACTATCCATCCTGCTACATAATTAAATGTTGGAGATGACGCAATGCCACCTTTTTTAGTGATAGAAAGAGCAACACCAAGTGGTACACCTAAAAGATAAGAAAAAAAGGTGGATGCAACAGTCATGTATATAGTTTCCCAAGTAGCATATATAAGTAAAGAGCCGTATTGATTAATAAAAGCTTCCATAACTACATCTCTCCCATTCCTAATAGCATTTTTGTTACATCATGGGATGGATTTGTAAAAACATCTTTTGTATATCCCATTTCTACAAACTTACCTTCATTTATAACGGCTACTTTATTACATATTGTTTTTACTGCTGCGATTTCATGTGTAATAATTATAATAGTAGTATTAAGACTTTTATTAATTTCTTTTAAAAGCATAAGAACTTGTTTTGTAGTAAGCACATCTAATGCACTTGTTGGTTCATCACAAAGTAATGCTTTCGGATTTGTGGCAAGTGCTCGTGCAATAGCTACTCTCTGCCTTTGACCACCAGAAAGTTGTGTTGGATAGAAATTAGCTTTATCATTAATCTTTACAAGTTCTAAAAGATGTGTTACCCGTTCTTTAATTTGTTTTTTTTCCATACCAGCAATTTCCATAGGAAAAGCAATATTTTTTGCAACTGTTTCCTGCATTAAAAGATTATAGTGTTGAAATACAACACCCATTTTTCTTCTAGCTTTTCTAAGTTCCTGATTATTTAGTGTAAGTATATCACTACCATCAATTAATATACTACCTGTATCAGGTCTTTCTAACAGAGTGATACATCTAAGTAATGTGGATTTACCTGCTCCACTCATACCTATAATACCAAAAATATCACCATCCTGCATTTCAACATTAATATTATCAAGAGCAGTTACTGAACCATTTTTGCCATTAAACTCTTTTGATAAGTTTTCTATTTTAATCATTTTATTGCTGATAAGCTCCAAATTAAAAAATAATCATTTACTTTATATATTCTTACTTATATAGTCAATAAAAAAAATTAGGATAATGAGATATTTTGTATATAAAGTTACTCTCTGCCTAAATTGGGAGGAAGGCAGAGAGTGAAAGCAAAAAATTGGAAGTTAATTTGGGAAAAGTAACTTTAAAATCGTTATATAATATTTTATATATCGTGTCAATAGAAAAAATTATATTTTATAAAATTATTTTTAATTCAGCACTTTATATTGATTTTATGTAATAATAGTGATATATATAAAAAAATATTATGTAAGGGGGTAATTATGAAAAAATTACTGATTTTTATTATTTCATTATTAATACTTATTCCAGCTGTTTCTTTTGCAGCAGATAAAGTTGTTGTTTTTGCAGCAGCATCTACTACTAATATGATAGATGAGGTGCTTAATATTTATAATAAAAAAGGTGGTAATGCTGTGGGTAGCTACGCTTCTTCTGGTGCATTAGTAAAACAGATATTATCAGGTGCTCCAGCAGGTATATTTATATCTGCTAATCATGATTGGATGGATAAGTTAGAAAAAGAAGGTGCAATAGAAAAAGGAACTCATCAAAATTTTGTAGGCAATAAACTTGTATTAATTACTAATAAAAAAAATAATAATATAAAAGTTGATTTTAATAAAAAAGTAGATTTTGCATCTATATTAAAAAAAGATAAATTAGTAATAGGTGCACCAGAAAGTGTGCCTGCTGGTCAATATGCAAAACAATCTTTTGAAAAAATGGGCTATTGGGATAGTTTGCAAAAAAACATTGTTACAGCAGCAAATGTTCGTGATGCACTTTCATTTGTATCTCGTGGGGAAGCACTATTAGGTGTTGTTTTTGGCACAGATGCTATTGCAGATAAAAATGTTATAATTTTAGCTGAATTTCCAAGCAATACCCATGATGATATAAGCTATCCAATAGGAATAATAAAAGATAATAGTAATAAAGAAGTAAGAAAAGTTTATGATTTTCTAATAAGTGATGAAGCTAAAAAAATATATGAAAAATATGGCTTTAAAGTGTATTAATATATTATAAATAAGTGGTAAAATGTTGGAATTTTTTATTTTAAGTGAAGCAGAGTTATCTGCTGTTAAATTAAGTATGATTGTTGCTTTTTGGTCTATATCAGCAAGCCTTCCTTTTGGTATATTTTTTGGTTGGCTTTTAGCTAGATATGATTTTTTTGGTAAATCTATACTTGATGGTTTTCTACATTTACCACTTGTTGTTCCACCTGTTGTAACAGGGTATCTTCTATTAATACTTTTTGGCAGGCGTAATGGTATTTTTGGTCCTTGGCTTTATGATACATTTGGGCTGTCCTTTGCTTTTAATTGGAAAGGTGCAGCCCTTGCTAGTGCTGTTATGGCATTTCCACTAATGGTGAGAGCTATAAGACTATCTATTGAATCTATTGATTTAGGTTTAGAACAAGCCGCTAAAACTCTTGGTGCTAGTCAAATTAGAATTTTTTTTACAATTACACTTCCACTTGCTCTGCCGGGAATAATATCAGGCATAGTGCTTGCATTTGCACGCAGTCTTGGTGAATTTGGTGCAACTGTAACATTTGTAGGTAATACACAAGGACAAACGCAAACACTTCCACTTGCTCTTTCTGCAATATTACAAGTGCCTGAAAGTGAGCTTTATGCTGCTCGTCTTGCCATAATGTCTTTAACTATTGCTTTTTGTTCTTTAATACTTTCAGAATATTTTGCACGCAGAGCAAAAAAATATAAATATACTGGCAGGGTATAATGTTTAAAATAGATGTGGAGAAGAAACTTGGAAATGTATTAATAAAATGTTCTTTTGAGATGGAATATCCTTGTATAACTGCAATATGTGGTTTTTCTGGAGCTGGTAAAACAAGTATTATTAATATGATAGCTGGTTTAATCTCACCTGATAAAGGTATCATTTCATATAATGATAGAGAATTTTATAATTCAGAAAAAAATATTAATATACCTGCAAATAAAAGATTTACAGGCTATGTTTTTCAAGAATCAAGACTTTTTCCCAATATGAAAGTTAAAGCAAATCTACTTTATGGTTCAAATAGGAAAAACACTAATTCTTTAATATGTAGTTTAGATGAAGTATGTTCTTTGCTTGGTATTTCTAACTTACTTGATAGGTATCCACAAAATCTTTCAGGTGGAGAAAAACAGCGTGTAGCAATAGGCAGAGCATTACTTTCAGGTCCTGAAATACTTTTAATGGATGAACCACTTGCATCTCTTGATGAAGCAAGACGAAGTGAATTAATCACTTATATAAATATTATTCAAAAGCATTATAAATTACCTATATTATATGTATCTCACTCTATTGATGAAATTATGCAGCTTGCTGATATGGCATTATATATGGAAAATGGTGTTTCAAAATATTATGGTAAAACGGTAGATGTTTTAAATAAAGCATCTGTTAGAATAAGCAACCATAATAGTTTTAATACTATTTTTGAGGGAGTGATAGAAAAATATGATGAAGAAAATGGCACAGCATTAATAAAATTTGATGGTGGATATGTAGAATCAATATGTGAAAAAGTAGCACAAGGTAGGAAAATTAGATTTTCAGTAAATATTCATGATGTAGTTTTAAGTATAAAAAAGCCAGATGGTATAAGCATACGGAATATATATAAAGGAAAAGTTATTGATATTATAAAGCAGCCTAATAATTTTTATGATATATCAATAGATATTGGAAGTATTATATGGGCTAGAATATCATACGGAGCATATAAAGAGCTAAATATTTCAAAAGAAATTAGTTTATTTGTTATGATAAAAAGTGCTGCAATTGCAGACACTTTAAAATTTGTTCACTAGACATTACCATTACCAAAAATATTTTAAAAAAATTATTGACAACTAAAATTATATATTATAATTTATGATATGGATAAGATTATTTTATATCTAAAATTACAATTTGTTTCTTATTTTTTTAGCCAGTCTTGGCATATTCACCAATCTTCTTATATTCGTTGGTGGCGTTTTAACGCCTAGTAATCTCTTTTTATACTTACATTTTTTATAATTAATTAAATAAGTTTATTTTGCATTATAATTGCATATAAAGGTGGCTAATATGTACCCAAATTTAGATGATATTTTATTATTTGATAATATATCTGCGTATAAAAGAATACCAGTATCAAAAGAAATATATGCAGATTTTACTACTCCAATTGAAGTGATGAGAATGCTCAAAAGTAATAGCACACACGCTTTTATGCTTGAAAGTATTGAAGATAAAAATAACTGGGGTAGATATACTTTTTTAGGATTTGAACCATTATTAGAAATCACTTCCAGTAAAAAAGGAACATTTGTAAAAAAAGATGGTAATGTTATACAATATACTTCACCAGAACAAGCGATTAGGTGTGTTCTTGATGAGTATAAAAGTATGAAAGTAGATGGACTTCCACCATTTACTGGTGGTCTTGTTGGTTATTTTTCTTATGAATATATGAGATATAGTGAACCAAAATTACAGTTTAATACTGATGATGATTTTAGAGATGTTGATTTAATGCTTTTTGATAGTGTTATTGCTTTTGATAATTTTAAGCAGAAAATATATATAATTAAAGGTGTATATACAGATAATTTAAAAGAAAGTTTTAATGAAGCAGAAAAATATATTGATAAAGTAGAAAATCTTATTAGAAATGGTATAAAAAAAGAAATTAAGCCATTAAAACTTTTATCACCTCTTACTGCAAGTTATACAAAAGATGAATTTGTTACTATGGTAGAAAAAGCAAAAAAATATATATATGAAGGCGATATTTTTCAAGTAGTATTATCAAACCCACAAAAAGCAAAAGTCAGTGGAAGTCTATTTGATTTATACAGAGTATTAAGAACTAAAAATCCATCACCATATATGTTTTACTTTACAAGTGATTATATGGAGATAGCTGGTTCATCTCCAGAAACTCTTGTAAAACTTAATAATGGTAATATATATACATATCCACTTGCAGGTAGTAGACCTCGTGGCATTACTTATGAAGAAGATATAAGGCTTGAAAAAGAGTTACTTAGTGACGAAAAAGAAATTGCAGAACATAATATGCTTGTGGATTTAGGTAGAAATGATATTGGTAAAATTAGTAAGCTTGGTTCTGTAACTGTTGAAAAATATATGGTTGTTGAAAAATATTCTCATATTATGCACATTGCATCTACTGTTAAAGGTATTATTAAGGATAATTGCGACACAGTAGATGCTATATCTGCCATACTTCCTGCTGGCACATTATCTGGTGCACCAAAAATAAGGGCATGTGAAATTATTAATGAGCTTGAAAATTCTCCACGAGGAATTTATGGTGGAGCAATAGGATATATTGATTTTACTGGCAATATGGATATGTGTATAGCTATAAGACTTATTTCAAAGCTAAGTAATGAAATAACTATTAGAGCAGGGGCTGGTATAGTATATGATAGTATTGCAGAAAATGAATATATGGAATGTATCAATAAAGCAAAAGCTGTTGTAACATCTTTAAATGAAGCATTAGGGGGTATTAAATGATATTATTAATAGATAATTATGATAGCTTTTCATATAATCTTTATCAACTTGCAGGTAGCTTTAATGATAATATTAAAGTAATACGCAACGATGATTTTTCTGTTAACGAAATAGAAAAAATGCACCCAGAGCTTATTATTATTTCCCCGGGACCGGGTAAGCCAGAAAATGCAGGTGTATGTATTGATGTTATAAGACAGCTTTATAATAAAACAACTATATTTGGTGTTTGTCTTGGTCATCAAGCAATATGTGCAGCTTTTGGTGCAGAAGTTACTTATGCAAAAAGAGTAATGCACGGTAAAAGTTCAAATATATATGTTGATAATAAAAGTAAAATATTTTATGGACTTGAAAATAATATTCAGGTAGCAAGATATCATTCTCTTGCTGCAAAATATGAAACAGTTAAAAGTCCTCTTATTGTTACAGCAAAAAGCTCTGATAATGAAGTAATGGCAGTAGAACATGAAAAATATAATGTATTTGGAGTTCAATTTCATCCTGAATCTGTTATGACACTTGATGGTATGAAGATTATGGAAAATGTATTTAGGAGTATAAAATGATTAAAGAAGCCATACATAAATTAGTAAAAAAACAGGATTTAACTTATGAAGAATCTGAAAAAGTGATGAATGAAATAATGAGTGGTTTAGCAAGCCCTGTGCAGATGGCATCTTATTTAACAGCTCTTTCGTTAAAAGGGGAAACAATAGATGAAATAACAGGTTCAGCTTCTGGAATGCGAGCAAACTGTATAAAATTATTACACAATATGGATGTGCTTGAAATTGTAGGAACAGGCGGAGATGGTGCAAATTCTTTTAATATTTCAACAACTTCATCAATAGTTATTTCTGCTTGTGGGGTGCCTGTCGCAAAGCATGGTAACCGTGCAGCATCTTCTAAATGTGGTGCTGCTGATGTGCTGGAAGCTCTTGGTGTGAATATTAATATAAGCCCAGAAAAAAGTCAGCAACTATTAAATAACATTAATATATGTTTTTTATTTGCTCAAAATTACCATATTGCTATGAAATATGTTGCCCCAGTTAGAAAAGAGCTTGGTATAAGAACAGTTTTTAATATTTTAGGTCCTCTTTCTAATCCTGCTGGTGCAAATATGGAGCTTATGGGAGTATATGATGAAAATTTATTATATCCATTAGCAAGAGTAATGCAAAACCTTGGAGTGAAAAAAGGAATGGTTGTTTATGGTGAAGATAAACTTGATGAAATCTCAATTAGTGCTGAAACAAAAGTATGCGAGATAGATGGCAGTAGCATTAATACATATTCTATCAAACCAGAAGATTTTGGTTATGAAAGAGCAGATAAAAAAGAATTATCTGGTGGCAATCCATCAGAAAATGCTGAAATTACAATAAATATTTTAAATGGACAAGATACTGGTGCAAAGAAAAATGCTGTATGTTTAAATGCAGGTGCTGCTCTATATATTGCAGGTAAATCAGATAGTATTTTAAATGGAGTATTGCAGGCTGAAGAATGTATTAAAAGTGGAAAAGCATTTAAACAGTTGGAAAAATTTATAGAGGAAAGTAACAAATGAATATTTTAGATAAAATTATAGAAACAGTAAAAGAAAGAGTTGATGAATATAAAAGGCATGATGATTTTAAATCAGTTAGAAATTATGCAGAAAAATATGAAGTTAAAACACCATTTGCTTTTTATAATGCACTTAATAAGCAGGATATATCTTTTATATGTGAAGTAAAAAAGGCATCTCCATCAAAAGGTATTATTGCAGAAGAATTTGACTATATTAACATAGCAAAAGATTATGAAAAAGCAGGCTCTGATGCTGTCAGTTGTTTAACTGAACCATATTTTTTTAAGGGTAAGGATAATTACTTAAAAGAAATTAAAGAAAATATTAAAATACCAGTGCTTAGAAAAGACTTTATTATTGATGAATATATGATATATCAATCAGTTCTTTTAAATGCTGATGCTGTGCTTTTAATTGCTGCTATTTTAGATATAGAGCAGTTAAAAGATTATTTATTAATTGCAAAAAGTTTAAATATTTCTGCTCTTGTTGAGGTTCATGATGAATATGAACTTGAAAAAGCATTAAAAGTAGAAAGTGATATAATTGGTGTTAATAATAGAGATTTAAAAACATTTAATATTGATATTAATAATAGTATTAGAATGTCAAAATTAATACCAGATGATGTGCTTTATATTTCTGAAAGTGGCATTAAAGATTATGAAGATATAAAAAGATTAAAAGAAAATAATATTAATGCTGTTCTTATTGGAGAAACATTAATGCGTGAAAAAGATAAAAGTAAAGCTTTAAAATTATTACGCGGTGGAAGATGAGTTTTATAAAATTTTGCGGACTTTTTAGAGATGAAGATATAAAATACGCAAATATATTAAAACCTGATTATATTGGGTTTGTATTTGCAGAAAGCAGACGGAAAGTATCTATTGAAAAAAGCCTGCATTTAAAAAGTATGCTTGAAAGTAATATTAAAATAGTTGGTGTATTTTTAAATAATAAACTTGATGAAATTATTAATATATGTAGTAAAAATATTATTGATATAGTGCAACTTCATGGCAATATAAATGAAAATTTAATTGATGAAATAAAATTAAAAACAAATAAGCAGGTAATACAAGCTGCAAATATTAAAAGTATTGATGATATTTTATCTCTTGAAAAAAGTCATGTAGATTATGTTTTATTAGATAATGTGTATGCTGGCTCGGGAGTGCAGTTTGACTATAAACTTTTAAATCAAGCATTAGTATGTGGATTTAAAAGAGATTACTTTCTTGCTGGTGGTATAAATATTAATAATATTGAAAGTGCGATGAAATATAATCCATACTGTATTGATATTTCAAGTGGTATAGAAAAAGATGGCATTAAGAATTATCATTTAATGGAAGAAATTATAAAAAAAGTAAGAGGAGTATATAAATGAAACACGGACATTTTGGAGAGCATGGTGGTATGTTTATCCCTGAAACACTGATGAATGCAGTCCTAGATTTAGAAAAAGCATATAATAAATTAAAAGATGATAAAGATTTTAACGATGAATTAAATGATTTATTAAATAATTATGCTAATAGACCATCACCTTTATATTTTGCAAAAAATATGACAGAAAAACTTGGTGGAGCAAAAATATATTTAAAAAGGGAAGATTTAAACCATACAGG